>Ga0080006_1149179_pt1 | contig 28930 bp, 20 predicted proteins | sample RS3BMetagenome_FD_69209 | JGI IMG/M metagenome (GOLD analysis project Ga0080006, IMG submission 69209) | Ferric oxide microbial mat and aquatic microbial communities from Rainbow Spring, Yellowstone National Park, USA - RS3B (SPADES... ...
AAAGCTTCCATGTCTTAAGCGCGGCTCCTTCCCCAAAATCAATGAAGAGCCAGCCTCAAGCAAGAAGGAGTCGGTTGAAACGAACAGCCTGCGAGGCGCCCCGCAAAAACAGGTTTCGAAAACTGCGCACCCGTTCCTAGATCGAATCCATGGCTAGCGCGAGACGCGAAGCGCTGTGTGCTGAAGATCCTTCAAAAGCTGAACAAAAATGTATTTTTCGGTCAGTAGACGTGAAATGGTATGATTCGATTTAGGTAGATTAGTACAGACTTTTAACCTCGATGGGATGCGTGGCCTCTAGACGCGACGTTGCTGACGAGGTACAGCGCGCCTATGTATTCGTTTTGTTGCAAATCTTCTCCTCCACGAGGTGATGCAACTAGCGTGGAGCACCAGGCAGCATTGCGGACAAAATACGAGCGTTGTACATAGAGCACTGAATAGTGCACGGAGTCGGTGCCCGCGCTGGGGCACGGGGTCGATGTGAGAATCAGGCTCTGTGGCGTGGCGTGGCATAGCGTGGCGTGGCGGTAGCGGTGCCGTTTGCCCTTTCTGCTGCAAGTGTGCTCGTCTAGACCACACCGATACGAACCGTTTTGTTTTAGAAGCACCGCCGCATGGCAAAGAGAACTGCAGAATGCAGGTACTTTTTGAAATAACGCTTGGGCACTCTATTGGACACAGTGCGGACGCAAGCTAAGCGCTATCTTCAGCCTCAGTGCGAGGTTTGTCGGAACTAGTCAGTACCACCGAAGCAAGTAACTGCAGATTTTTTGAATAGCACGGATCTCCTGCTGCTTCTCGATTCAAATCGGAATAACCATAACGACTAATACGTCGACAAAGCCGATGGAGCGTAGGTGCAGTGCGCGTGCGCGTACCTGTGGGGTGACGGTTTGCTCCGCGCTGCGTATTCAGGTGGCGCGCTGCAGCTCGTGTACCGTGCAGTACCTTTCGCTGAGCGACGCCAGTCACAGGAGGACGCCTCTGCTTGGCAGATGAGTGGGCACTCGCGCAAGAGCGGTCGCACGCCGTCACGCACTACCACAGAGACAGCGTGCTTCTCGTGTTGACGCTTTCGCAGCTACAGTCGCGTCGCTGCTCGAAATCACACCTGTAAGAGTGATTCAATCGCCACCGCCACTGCTGGTTTGTTTTCGATAGCTGTCCACCGACGATGAATGCCTTGTCCAGCTGTCAACAAATGCCGTCTCGTCGAGATGACGCGCGGATGAGACACGCTGTGGCTGGTTCGGACGCTGCGAGCACCGCAGCACGAGTCTTTGTGCCTATAGAGCAACCGACTTTTGGGTGAACCTCTCCATCCTTGCTTGTGCTTCATGGCTAGGCGCGAATGCGTTACCTACCACTCCCTCTTGTATGCGAAATAGCGTCACGGCGCTGGCGAGTCTGGCGCGCTCATACACGATCCTCTGTAAACTGGATCGCAAAACCGCTTTATCTAGGTCTGAGCCTCGTTTTGATTTCTTGTGTATGGTGGCTTTTGTCCCATCAGGTAAACTTGGCGGCCTGCTGGCAGAGATACCGCCACGCCTCAGCGCCCTACCAGCGCTTGGATGTGAAGCAGGTCGATACGCCCCGCATCGCCATCGTGACAGGGGCGACGCCCGCGTTCCTGAATCGATTCTCGCTTGCCATCACGAACAAACAATGCTTTGCACGGCTTCATGGGTACGAATTTATCATAGATATTCGAGATTGGTCGGAAGTGCACGGTAAGAGCGACTACTGGAATCGTTTGTGGTTTTTGATGGAATATGTCCAGGCGTGTCTTGGTGGCAACTCGTGTCCGGACTGGATCTTCTACGTGGATGCCGACGCAATGGTGATGAACACCAGCATTCCGCTGAGCGCTTTCACTGACGCAGTATCCGAAGATATCGATCTCGTGCTGCATGATGGTGCCGATTACATCAACTCTGGAGCGTTTTTCATTCGACCAACGGAATGGTCGTTGGCCTTTTTGGAGAAATGGCGAGCGCAAGCCGATGAGCCGCAAACGCTCGCAGACCAGTCAGCGCTCTGGGAGGTGCTCCTCGAGCTGGCGGATGCGCATGCGCAAGTGGATGCATCCCTGCAGCCATCTCCAGCAGTTGTTGCACGCTACGCCGGAGCTTGCAAGCCGCAACAACTTCACCGAGGCACACCAGACGAGAACTGCTTCACCTGGGACACCTGTCGATGCAAAAGTTGTCTTCGACGCGCAGAGCGCTGCTGGCGGGAGGAAATGCGTCGCCTGGGGCATCCGTACGGGCAGCGGCGGCTGCCTAAAGTCCATTTCTGGTCACCAGACGGAGACTGGACTACAAACTGGACGAAGCCATGGCCAAGGGGTTTCAATTTTTACGCCTCTGTGGGCCACTGGGGCAACGTGGAACGATGTCATCCTGCGCAGTTGTGGCGACTGGGCGATCTGCTGGTCCAAGATGCCAAAGGTCTTGGCCAGGCCTACGCAACCTGGTGGGATGCTTTCCGCTGCCCGACGACGATGACGACAGAGCAGCTTCTTGTACACCTCGAAGCATCGAGAGGTCCGACGCACCAGCAGCTCTGGGGTCCTAGCGGGCGCTTCCAGGGCTCGCGCTAAGACCTCATTCGCAAACGTCAAAACGGTGCCTGCGGCGGCCGACTGGAGCGCGGCTCACGGATAAGCTGCAGACGCTTCCGGACACCAGTGTGAGCGAACGAGGCGGCGCCGAACCGATGGTACTCGTCAAGGCGTGTAGTTGACCGATGCATCGGTAACCTGCAACGCAAAGCTGACAACGTCAACTGCAGCATATAGACTGCTGCTACCATATCGGTCTTCGCACATGGATGCACACATGCGAGCACACGAGGAGCCTCATAGCCGCACGCAAGGATAGACATCTGCAGAGGCTGCTGTTTGGGTCCAGCTCCGCCCAGTGGGCACAGCCGCGCTCCATGTCGCTTTGGTGCAGTGAAGCGCTGACTCTCAGATGCTGGCGTCGGTCTGCAAGTTCGAGCACACACACACACACACACATGCATACATACACACACAGACACATACACAAAGCCTCAGAACCGATTTGATGATGCCTGACCCAAAATACAGGTCAAGCGATCGCTCTAGAGAACCAATGCGCCTACGATGACCGCAAGCACTGCACCTATCGCTGTGTTCAAAACGTTAACTGCTTCGTTGGAGAGCCACGGATACCGCCGCTGCAGGGTAGCTCCGATGACGCTCTCGATGAGGGTTGCGCTGAACGCGGACACGGAACAGATTGCAAGCGCATTCGCCTGAAACGGTATCAGCCTGGACGCTGCCCCGAAGAGCGTCAGGATCAGGATTCCCGCAGCACAAGCGATGGTGCCTTCGCGACTAATGGCACCCTCAGTACCAGGCTGCACCTCCTGCATTGTGGTGATCAAGTACGTCTTGCGTCCGTACGCCTTGCCGATTTCCGTGGCGAGCGTATCGCCTAGCTTTGTCGCCATGGATGTCAGAAAACCTAGTCGAGCAAGCGCCTTCCATCTAGCAGAAGCGCCAGTCCCTGGGAGCCAGACGTGTAGAAGCGCGCAGAGCGCAGCGACAGCGGCCGCGCCCCAGACGTTCTCTGGGCCCCGGGCACCGCCGCGCTTCTCCGCGATGCCGAGTTGCTCCTTTCTATCCTGTTTTAAACGGGTGGCTATACTGGATATGACCAAAAAGAGCAGACAAGTGGTCCATCCAGCCCAGCCGAGTGACGCCCATAACAGCGTCCCGAGTGCGGCAGCGTGCAGCAGGCCAGCTTGCGTGAGCGCCCGCTGCCTAGAGACGAACCCAAGCGCCCAGAGTGCCCCGTTCACAAGCACAGCTGTGAGCGCCCGTCCGGATGATGGCGCCCAAGTGACGTTCATGTCGAGCCGTCTCTCTCGACCCGCACGCTGGTGACGTAAGCGTGGGGTCAAACGCGCACCGCTGTGCCCAGGAGTGACTGCCGATCGCCGGAGCCGTCGCAACGGGCACCTAATCAGCGTTGTTGCCGTGTGCACACGTTCATAGACCAGAGCCAGCTCCATTTCCGTGACACGGGACCTGGTGTTAGCCAGAGCGTGTCCACAAGCGAACGCTGCCGCATGACTCTCCTCCATAAGGCCTGGAAGGCGTTGCACTTCAGGAGCCGGCTCTGGCAACACAGCCGTACCCTGGAGGCGCCTGCACATAATTGCGGGTTCGCGTTTGCGTCGATGGTGCGGGATCGAAACCCCCTGATCAAAACATTCCAGAGGTGCACGTGGAACAAGTGATCGCGGAAGAAGCGGCAGCTGTTCAGGAACTGCTGTCGGGTTCCAGCGCTTCCGCAATGGTATACCATCCGAGAGTAGAGGCTCGATCGATGCAGCGACCGTTCAGGTGCGGACACAAGGCAAGCCAAGCCTGTCGATGACGCTGGATGCGCCACTGCAGTCGCCGCTCGAAAGCAGAACGTCCCTGCGATACCCATGGACCCGTTATCTTGACAAGTGCATTCGATGGGGCTGTGGTGTAGCGCTCGGGATCGCTGCCTTGACGCAGCGCACAGCCTTTTCGGCTGTTACAACAGCAACGTCTGAGCGCTGGTTGTCGCTGATGCTCGTACCTGGAATCAAGTCGTGCGATCACCGCTCTGTGAGCGCGAAAAGTGACCATTTTACGGTATCCATGAGTAGCGAAGAATCGGTCGTAAGGCATGCTGCCCGTACCCGTATGCCGCATAGAACTTGCGGGGATCGAAATCTGCCAACCGTTCAGGAATCGATAACGAGAACGAGTGCTACGGACGCCATAGCCCGAGTCTGGGGTCGTCCCAGGCTCGAGCGGAATACCCGTGACAAGCCGCTCGCCTATGGAACGAGTCGTCGGAGTTGGGGTAAGCTCCGTACCTGCCCCCTGAGCGGCAAACGTCTGGCGCGGAATGCTGCGTCTATGCCCGGACGGGAAAGCGTGTGCAATTTGCATTTGCGACCAGCATCCTGGTCGCCACGGGAAGCTACCGCGTTGATTTGTGCGTATTTTCGACTGATCATCGTTCACGCTCTGTAGCGAGGCCAGATACTGCGTACCAGAGTGCATCCACCAGCTGTTCGAGCGGAACATCGCTTGCAGCTGGGGGCCGGGCGTATTTTCGACTGATCATCGTTCACGCTCTGTAGCGAGGCCAGATACTGCGTACCAGAGTGCATCCATCAGCTGTTCGAGCGGAATATCGCTTGCAGTTGGCTTCGGTTGATACACTCTGCGAATCCGCAAAACGAATGGGAATCATGGCATGGAACTGGAGCGCCATCACCAGGCAAGAGTACTCGACGCATCGTTCCGGATCACGGGAATCGGCGTGTGTTTCACGGTAAAGCAGCGCTAGATTGATGATGAGCTACCCAGTGAGCTTGCCGTGAATCGCGAATACGAACGTGAATCTCCAGGGACGATTTGCGAGACCGATGGACGGTCTCACAGATTCAATCGTTTTCGCCAATAAGATACTCCAGTAATTTTCTGGACTTTTTCTCCGAAGCAGCGCTCGAGCGGCAGCACGAAAATGACCAGCTTCACAGCTGCCATCCGCGAGGCCTATCCTTCACTCTGCTTCACACACGAACGCGCATGTGCATCGTATTGATCACACATCCGCATATTAGCGCGAAAGTCATTCCCCAGTTCATGGTAAACAACCTGTTGCCGATATCATCCGCATGGTATCCGCTGCTGTTGCTGGCGGTGTCGCAACCGCCGCCGCCGCCGCCGCCGCCGTTGCGCCCGGCGTGTCTGCCGACGACAATGCGACACCGCCAGCGCGGCGCTTGCCTTAAAAGGGCGCATCCCCCGAGGCCTCAGCAGCACGCTCCTGTGTTTCAGTGCTTTCCGTGTCAAGAAGCGTTTTTGCATCGGCTCCATGGCGACGTTCTGGTCAAAGTATACGCAATTGTTGGCTGAGAAGCCACTTCAGGTGAAAACTATGACTTCTTTCATAGGTTTTACGATCGGTGACCTGGTGGCTCAGATCCCGGCCTTGATGGACGGGAAACCCTGGGACGCTGCCCGCACAGCAAGAATGGCGTCATTCGGTCTTGTACTGCACGGACCTATTGGACACTACTGGTACGAGTTTCTAGACCGGACTATCATGCCGCAGGCGAGCAAGAGTACCGCTGCTGTGGTTTCGAAAATGGCCATCGACCAGTTGCTCTGGGCTCCAGTTTTTACGTCGCTTTTCTTTTCTTATATGCAGGCGGCGGAGGGGAAACCGGAGCGGGCTCCCGAAGTCGTTCGGGAGAAATTATGGCCAACATTGAAAGTGAACTGGACGGTTTGGCCGTTAGCGCACCTTATTAACTTCCGCTTTATCCCTTCTTCTCAGCGTATTTTGTACATTAACACGGTTCAGGTGGGGTATAACGCATTCCTGAGCACCATGGCTGCAGCGAAGACGAGCGTGCCGGTGGAGAAAACCAGCTGAGCATGCTGCAACCAGACCGGGGCGCTCTGCAGAGTGCACGCTGGCCACAGGCAGCGTTCGAAGGTAGCGCGCGTTCTCTTCGCGCGCCTGTCTTGAACGAGTACGAAAGCACACCAACGCACTAGATTGTATGCTCGTGAACGAAAGGCGTTCATTTTTTGATACTGAAGGATGGATCCGCTTCGAATGAGATGTCCTTGACAATTCATTGACGAGACGCTTGGACGAGGTCACTCATGGAGATGCGTAGCGGGGAGGGCGTGCGACTCGACGCTGTACGCACCCGGCTAATAGAAACAAAGACTTTTTACGTATGGCCCAAAGAATGCCGTATATCTTGCATGCGTCGATATAGATGGGCGTAAAACCTGAACCCGATGCTGAAAGAATGAAATTGTCGTTCTGGAGACCGCGACATATGTCGCGGCCTTTATGTGTGCGGGGAGCGCGAATCGAACACCGAGCGCATGACGCGGAGAAACGTGTTCGGTGCTGTGTGGGAAGCCCCGAGCTATCGCCCTGACAATGAGTTCGAGTACCCGATGCCGCTCATCATGATAGCATACTCGACAAAATCCCCTTCGGGTCCAAGATGATAAGCTCATAGCGTTGGAACGTAGCGTTCGTGGGCACAAATGCGGTGTGATCACCAGCACGACGATGCAGCATACCTTGGGAATGCACGATTGCGAGATATCTGGAATGTGCTCTATGCACATGTTGCTCAAAGCGCGTGGATAAAACCATTCACTTGATCTTCAGGTGCTTGGCATTCGATTGAAGCAAGTGGTCGTTCTTGCAGCTAGAGATCGACATGGATACGAGTGCCTTCTAACTCGTGTTTGGAGCAACGACTGCAGGGCCGTTCGCACGGCTCGCTGCCGCAGCCCTATCTGCAATGCTCGAGGCGAGCATGCGGTGTTGCTGGTGCAGTTTGGAGGTCTTGGGCGGAAGCGCGGGCATTCTCGCGCATGCCGCTAATCATCGCGCGATTCGGAATCCTCGATGCAGATCAACGGCTGTTCACCCGACATGTAGTGCGATGCTCGCCAGCACCCGTATCATATATTGATATGAGACACTGGAGTGCTCGCTCTATTCATGCCTTTGGTTATGTTCCGAGCTTTTCATTGGATGTGTAGCCTCTAAATCCCAAGTGCAGCAGGAAGGCCTTGCGAATCCATAAGTAGTTTAGAGACTCGAGGTTGGTTTTTCACCATAGATCCGTAGACGCTTTGCAGCAGGGAGTTATTACGTGAATGGAATCAGAATGGTTTACGACGCATTTGAACAGAGGCTCGTAAAATAAATTATATCGTTATTCAATGTACACGTACAATGCTTCACTCGTCTCCTTTACTCACGTGTGGCCTGGTCAGATCACAAGCTCTTCAAGTTTTCCATCTTCCTTATTCAAGGCAACTCGTGGGCGCAGCGATTCTCGCCGCAGCGCTGACGACGGGTGAAATCGCTGTCGTTCCATGAAGAATGCATCACAAGTTCTTCTCTCTAGTTCAATGAACGTGTCACATGATGTAATCGATTCTGTTCGAAACACAAGTCCTCGTCTATTTGTGGTAATCGACTATATGGAATTCAATACGAGCATGATGCCGCTCAAAGGGGGCTGATCCGAGAGACTCCCGTTTCGTCTGTTTGCATAGAAAACGGCCTTGGGCTCGCACTGAAGGCTTCGCAGGCATTGCCTGCAGCAGAGAATGCGTCTTGGCATTGCACTGCTGGTTCGTGGACGGATCCGGATATCTCGACTTGAGCTCCAGTCCGGGATTTCCTTACGGGACTTATTTCATCGTGGACAACATCACGGTCGACGGATCTGTGATCCAAAGGAACAGCGTTCGCTTGTGCGAGAAGCAGACAACATACTCGCCGCAGGGATCGTCTCGAAGAAGCCTGCGATCGCAGGCGACGGCACCGGGGCGCAGAAGCGGAGGAGCGTATCGCAGAAAGCCCATTGTACCCGCCAAGATCAGGCATCGAGCGACGAAGCAAGCGTTCGCGTGCCAAAAGACAGCACTCATAGGAGGAGGATGCCGAGGAGGAGGCGTCGCAAAAGCATAGGATCACCTCATTACATCCAAGTCTCGCCGCTGCGAATGGCCCACAGAGTTTGTATACAAGGAAGATGAGAACGGCAGGCGATGCGTAGATGTCCACTTTTGCCTGTGCATGAAATGCGTCGACAGCAGTCGGGCGCAGCGAAATCGGGACGTCTATGCTGGTGTCAACATGCTTAGATTTGTTAACGACGGAGCTGAAGTGACATGGAAATACCGGCATATTTAAAGCCGGATACAAGAGCTCGGAAAAGGAATCATGCGCATAAATATCCACCAAAGGTTGATGTAGATGACTATTGGCGGAGACCCAAAACATAGCGCGTGCGCCCGGGTTACGTGAGTGCACGGTTCTGTTCTATGCGGACATGTGTGTTGCACGGCGCCAATAACTCTGTACCACCCGCGAAATCCCACAGGCAGAGACGTTTGCTGCTTAAAGGTGTCTTCTGGTCGACGACCTGAAAAGAGTCAGGAGAACAAGCTTTCACAGCGATATCGTGGAAGGCATGGAGATGTGTAGTTCAGTCGCGAAGCGCGCGACCGTGCGCAGCCCCACAACGCCACCGCCGCGCTGCCGCGTATCCGCGGGAAGATGCCGCCATCCAAGCGGACGCACGCATCGATCTGCATTCGGGATCATTTTATTCATATTGGTTCTAAAATATATATATTAGGACATTACTTGACCAAGAGGTACCGTGGCACTGCCCCATCGAAATCAAGCCGCTGGCTGGGCAATTCGAATTTTTGGCAGCGCAGCACCGATACGCGCGAACAGATCCCCAGGCACTGTGGACGTTTTCGGTACAGGAGCCATTTGGGAGTGTTCGCTGCACGATACTTCTACTTGGGCAACGCTGGTCGAGACCGGATCCCAACAGCGTGCACGCCTTTCTGTTTAAGCACCTAAGAGTGGGCGTTTCAAGTGCTTTTTGTTTGTCAGTTGCTTTACGCCCGAGACTTTGCGGGAAACCTGAAGGGCGGGGACCATCGGCATAGCGATTCTCGCGTTCGCCACGAAGTCTCTTCGAATTATATGGCAGATATAGGCGAACCGCACGATCAGGAGTATGCAAGTCACCCGTGGCGGCCACTTGGATGTGAACGTTGGAACCAGAGCCTTTCTCCAATAGAGAAGGATACTCCAAAGCCGCCGGGCGCCGCAGAGGAAGCCGGCCAAACATACTGGCGGAACTTCCTCCAAACTCCAAGCTCCATTGCCCAACTCAGTCCTGAAGCGCTGGATGAAACCGCACAGAGCGAGGCCGTCGTCGCGTCTAACGGTGCTTTGGGGACAGTTGAGTCTCGACAGGAAGGCGATACCGCCGCCGACCTTGTCCATGGGGCAAACAGCGTCGCCGCCTCCAGTGCAAGGCGCAGCAACGCACCGCATCCGCGCAAAAGCGCAGAGAACATAGGCGAGGAGTCCATTGAGAATGGTGTTTCGTCCGAGCTCTCCCGCACATGCAGCACTTTGGAAGATAACGCTTCGGGATCTCGGGAGAAAGCCCTGGAGGGCCTCGGCAGCCCGCGTGCCCGGCGAACGGGAACACGCGGAGACTTTGCACCGTCGATGCGAACGCTCCTAGATGCTGGTGTCGAGCGGACTCCCAGGCCGAGCTCGCCACCGACGCCACCGTCGCCGACGACGCCGCACCTTGCTATGCGGCATATGCAGCAGGAAATTGAGCGGCTCAAGAAGCAAAACTTTAACTTGAAATTGCGAATATATTTTCTGGAAGAAGCCTTAGCTGCCGCTGGCATAGACTATAGAGCGATTGATGGGACGGCGCCCACCGGCGCGAGAAAACTGAACGACGATAGTACTGTTTCGCAGTGTGGAGCAATCGACTTTGATTTCGATTCCATTCGACTAGAATTGGAGGCGAAAGAAGAGCGCCTGCGTAGTCTGCAGGCAGAGCTCGAAGAGAGGCTAGCCGATCTTGAGGAGCGAGATGAATTGCTTCAAACGGCCCGAGAGGCTATTATGGGCCTTCAAGAGGCGCTCCAGGACGCACAAGCGCGAATTCAACGTGCCGAAGAACAGGCATTGGAAGCGGCCAAGAAGAGCTCCGCAAGCGGTGAAGCACTACCGTCGCCACCCCCGCAAGCAGGCGATTGCCAGACGCCTACACCCGTGAATCTTGACGCCGCAATTCGAGAAGCGCTAGCGTCCACTGAGGCGGCGTTCCGTGAAGAGATCCAAAGGCTGGAAGAGCAGATACGTATCCGTGACGAACAGATTCGAGATCTCGAGCAGGAGATCTGCAGCGTTCGCGATAGCAAGGACGAAGAGATTCGAGGCCTTCAAGAGGAATTGCAAGCTGCCATTCATGAGCGCGAAAAGGGAATCGACGTTGGACATGTGCCCGCGGATGCGAGCCACGTCGTCGAGCGAGAGCAACGAAGTGCCCTCGAGTCACATCTCGCTGAGGCGGAAAAACGTATTGAGCAGCTCAGTTTAGAAGCGAAGCATTATCAAAGCCTTCTGAAAGAATCCGATGAACAGAGAACTATGCTTCAACGAGCTCTTGAAAAAGCCACGACGCATGCAGCTCGCGAGCCCGCCGTGCAAACCGAGCTGCAGGAACGGCTGACTGCAGCACAAAAGGAGCGCGACGCCCTCGCATCGGCACTCGAAGCTGTTCGGACCGAGCAGGCCACCTCGAACGAACGAGTTGCTGCCGCGGAGGATGCATGCCGCCACGCTGAGCAACGATGCCGCGAGCTGGAGTCCACCCTGACCAGGACGACCAGTGATGCGATGGAGCGTGTGCGCCGCCTTGTGGAGGCCCATGAGAAGGAGCGCGAGCACTGGCAGTTAACAGAGGAGCAGCTGCGGCACAGGGAGTCTGCGGAGCGCGAGGAGCTCCATCACGCGCAAAAAACGTTGAAAGAGACACAAGAGAAACTCGCGGCAGAATGCCGCAGTCACGCTCAGTTGAGTCTCGAGCACGCGCAAGCGCTCGGCCACATCGAACACCTGCAGGCGCGCCTAGAAGCAGGCGATTCCGAACTGGACGCCCTGCAGGCGCGACTCAAGAGCATAGAACTGGAAAGCCAACGACAACAGGAGGAACTGGAATTGTGCCAGAGCGAACGCGATGAGCTTGCCGAGAAACTCCACGAAGCCATCAGGCGTATTGCTAGTTTGGAGCGGGAGCTGCAAGCAAAAGCTCCAGCCGGTGAACACAGCACTGCTGCGACGGAAGCAAACGTGAAGAAACCGGAAACTGGAAATTACTTGTCTCACAGCAGCGGATATGAAACATTGAAAGCGGCATCCGCTCCTCCCAGTACTGAGGCAAACGAACGCAACACCACTCGCGCCGCAGAATCGCATGCGGCCGCCGTTCAGGCTGAGCGAGAGCCGCAAGACCAGCATGTCGAGCGACTGCGCGCCGAGTTCATGCATTACCAGAGCCGCTGTCGCTCGCTCGAAGAAATGATCGCAGATCGCGACCGTCACATTCATCAGTTGTGTATGGAGCTCAGCCAGTCGATCACTCGTGAGCAGCAGCTCCAGGACCAGATTCGCGAAGTGACAATGCGAACGGCCAACGCTCGACCGCCGCTGAGCGCCCCAGCGGCAACCGCCACTCCATCAGCGGAAAATGGTGCAGGTGGTCGCAAAGCAGCTGACGGTGCACCAGCGTCGACGGACTTGCTCCACTGGGATGCCATTCATCGAGACATTCGGACGCTCCATGAGGATATTCGCTTCTGGCGCGAGGAGGTGCGCCACTTTTGCGAACAATTGGTCAGTCTGCAGCGCTTCCAGGGCCCGCGCCCAGAAGCTTCCGTTCCGCCTCCCACGTCGACACCTGAGCCGCACCTGGAGAAGAAAGCACCACCGGCACTTGGAGAAACACCTCCAAAGCCCGCACAAAACTCCTGGGAGAGGACGCTACACGGTTTGGAACAGCGTATTGAACGGGTGATGCGAACTGTAGACCGACTTGCGCAAGTTCGCGGGCGCGATGCGGCCTCTGAACCAGGATCCCCGTGCGCCCCGAAAGCAACGCAAGCGGTACCTGACGAGGTTCCGCAGCCAGCGCCACCGTCGCGGAGCCAGGCTGTCGCGGCAAAGCCCCCGGCAGCGGCTCAAGCCTCGCGACAAAAGACCGAGACTCGACGGCGGCCAAAGCATCACGATCACGATGCGTCCGCGTGGCGTGCCAAAGAGCTGGACACCGATGAGCCGTCCATAACATTGGACCAAGTGCCTGGTGACCTGCAAGTAAGTCGAGAGATGATCCATTTTATGCGCACCAGGCATCATCGACGGCGCGTCGAGGCACCGGAACCCGCTGTGCAGCCCGTATCCGCTCCGAAGCAGAACGATGCTATCGCACCAACGCAGAACAAACTCTCGAAACAGGCGTGGCAAGACGCTATACTGCGTCAGGTAGAAGAGACACAGCGCGTTATAGCGGCCACCCAGAAGCGCCTGGAGCGCGAGCGCGCCGCCTTTCTACGACGTACCCACACGCAGTCCGCAGCTCGCACCACTGACGACTTGTTCAGCGCCTAAACCTAGCAGCTTCACGCACAAACTCAGCTCGAGTGGCGCGCGCGACTCGTCTACGAAGCACTGTTCCGTAGTGCCCCTGCAGATACGCTTCCGCGTCCACCAGCGTTTCAGTGAAGAGCGTCGCACGTCTGCACCGCACCTGGATCATGATGCGATAGCGCAACTCGCGCCTCTGCCCAGCAACGGTCAGCGTGTGCCGCACCGGCTACTTCGCCGCCGCGCAATCCAGCGCGTAACCCCGCCAGCCAGGCGCGCTTCAGCGAGTTCGGCTGCGCGGCAGCTACTGCACCCTGTTCCAGACTCTCGTGGACCAAGAGCGCCTCTATTCGCTCAAGCTCAACTTGATGATCATGTCGAATGAGTTCCAGTTCATCTAGACTGCTCTCCTCCATTCGAGTCGAGAACGAGGAACACGTTGCGTGCACGACCAGTCTCACAACGAGGGTATTCGGGGGTGGCGCGCGTACGCCTCAGCGTGACATTTGTCCTAGTTGTACATACGCGAACAAAAACAGACAAGTTAGAGGCATTGGATCTACATCGACGTCTTCGATGGCTACTCGGGGGTGGCGTGTGCGCGCCTCCCACACATCGAACCTATCTGTACACACCTATATAAAAAAGACAGGATGGAGGATGCCACGCGCAGCTGCCATGCGCGTCCGTACCGTCGAAAGCGCGGGCAAACGTTTCCAGCGCGTGCGCTCCTAGCGCTCGCACGACTTTGGTGCCATGAGTGCTGCCCAGGTCATTGATCCCGTTTATGTGACCGACCAGTCGCTTGGACCTGGGTCACTGCGGCTGTCGAAGGCTGGACTACTCTGGTCACCGCGCAACGAAGGTCTATACACGATCAGTGTGGCTCGCGAGGACCTCGCGTCGCTGCGCTGGTTCAGAGGCGCTCGCGGTGACCAGCTACGCTGCACTCGTAAAGACGGCAGCACCGTGAACTTTGAAGGTTTTCGTCCAGCGGATCGCGCAACCTTGGAGGAGTATGTGAAGGAGGCCTGGGCATGGACCAAGGGTGTACCGCGCGGCGAACAGAGCGTCGTCGGATGGAACTTTGGACAGGTGCGCATCGAGGGTGAGAGCGTGCTCTTCGTCTCTGGATCAGAGACGGCGTTCGAGTTGCCAATTTCGGATATATCGCAAGTGGTGCGTTCAGGTCGCAACGAGCTGGCGTTGGAGTTTCATCTCGACGACACGGCAGGGAAAACCGACGAGTGCCTCGTTGAGATGCGCTTCCAGGCACCGACCGAGGAGGACGCAATCGCGCTCCACGCAGAGCTATCGGCGCGTGTTGGCTCAGCGTCGTTTATGGGTGAGTCTCTAGTTTTCTTCGAGGAACTCCCGTTTATCGTGCCGCGAGGTCGCTACGATCTCGAGCTGTTCCCCACGTACCTGAGTATGCACGGCAAATCTTTCGACTACAAGATCCTGTACAAGACAGTGCGGCGTATGTTCCTGCTGCCAAAACCGGATGAGATCCATCTGGCGCTGGTTATCTCTCTGGACCCGCCGATTCGCCAGGGCAACACAACCTATCCACACCTGGTGCTCCAGCTCCGCCGCGACGACGATGAGATCGAGGTGGCGTTAAACATGAAGCCAGAAGAGTTGCAGAAACGCTACGGGGATAAGTTGCCGCCGAAAATCAGCGGTGAGCTCTGGCAAGTCGTCACGAAGGTGCTGCGTGTTTTGGTCGACAAGCCCCTGCATGCACCGAAGAATTTTGTGACCTCACAGGGTGCCCATGCGCTGCGCACCGCGCTCGGTGCCAATGACGGTTATCTGTATCCGCTGGAGAACTGTTTCTTCTTTGTGAACAAGCCGCCGACCTATTTGCGTTATGAGGATGTTGATTTTGTTGAATTCAAACGACTGGAAATGGATAGAAGGTTTGACCTGCAGGTCGTGATGCTGAATGGCTCCACGCTGCTCTTTACGAATCTCGAGCGAAGCGAGTTCTCGACACTCTACCAGTTTCTGGAGAGCAAACAAGTTCGGATGGTCGGGATCCCGCCGGCGCTCCTGCGCGGTGCAACGACCGGCAAGACCAGTATGCGCGCGGCAGCCGTGCGAGCCGAAATGGCTATCGCCGCAGAGGAGGCTGCTCGTCGTGAAGCGGATGGTGAGGACGACGAAGAAGCCGACGACCAGGATACCAAATATGATGGGAAACGTGATCCGCAGACGTTTGACGACGAGGATGACGAGGAAGATGAAGATTTTGCAGGCGACGTTGAAGATGAGTCCGACGGTGCACCCAGTGACTCGGATGCAGCGCGCGACGATGACGATGACGATGACGATGATGATGATGATGATGATGATGATGAGGCGCTAGAAGCCGAACTCGAGCCCGAGGAGCCCCTCGAGCAAGTCACGGAGGAAGATCAGTCGCAAGGCGATCCGGAATCGACGTCAGCAGCAGCAGCAGCAGCAGCAGAGACTGGGCATGCAACTGACCTGGAAAAAGCTTTACATTCCTGAATGGATTCGGGACCAAGCAGTTACATGGCACAACTTGCCTAGCGAGGCGTCCAGCGTTTCGTGCCAGAGACGGTGTAGGCGGTGCTCGTGCTCGTTACCTGCAATCACAGGTTTCGGATCAAGTGCAAGCGGTGGACGCTGGACCAGCGAGGCGTGGCGTTTACGTCATTTCCATGTGCCGACGCTGCGTGATACGAAAAAAACAACAGCATCGCCAGATGGTGCGCGTTTTTGGCGCGAGATAAGGCTCTTCCCCGGAACGCAAATCCTATTTCTCACAGGGCATCTCCGCAGCTGGTGCCGATTCGAAGAGACCTTCATCCGCCAGCAGCCAAGGGTGCCGAATCGCGACTCCAAAACCCCCTGCTGGGTGTTAAGTCGTCGGCGCCTCGCTGGACGCCTCATGTGCGCATCCGTTTCAGACTGCCTCCCGATGCCGAGCACGTGTCAGCGCGCATGCCACACGGAGCTGGCTTGCCTCTATCGGAACCAAGAAGTCGACTGCGACGGTCGCATACGGTCGAGGTGCATCTGGCAATCTTCTCGTTGGCGCATTGCCCGAGAAGCGGCTGAGAAGCACCGCCACGAACGTCAACGAGGTCTTCCACTTGATTCTGGTTCTCTTTGCAGTGCGCGCATGCCACTATGGAGACAAGAGAACCGGCCCTTGCTTCCAGAGGGAATCCGCATAAGGTTTGCTGCTTTGGTGCAGCGTCATCTCAAACGCTCACGAATACGCTTTCTCAACGGGGTAATCGGGGATGAGGATCCTAGATACCGCCTGATCTCCGGGCCGACGTTCGCATACCCCGAGCGATTCCTGGAGCTGCCGCTCTGCTTGTAGGCACAGTGCGAGGCAAGCTGCTGCCATGATAAACGTAATCCCGATAGGCAGTGCCGCCGGATATGACCCTAAACGAAGTGTGTGTCTTTGTGGGTGCGCGGAGATTGGGCTACTCGTTTGTTGAAGCGGACGCGTGTCAACCAGCATGGATGCAGTTCCATCGGTGTGAGCTGGAGTGTGCAAAACACCGCATAGCCATTCCGTATCCATACAGCAGCAGCAGCAGCAGCAATCGTCAGTGAAAGAAAAAACTGTTTTTACGAACACGGACGGTAAATGAATATCAATATATGGACGCCTCCTAGCCGTTTTCGACCGGCCCCCTGTTGTCGGTTCCAGTGTATTCCCTGTACACCACGAGCCTGAGAGGTTGTGCGCTAAAGTTAGATCACGTCAGCTCTGCGGCTCTCGTCTCCAGCACAGCATACTGCCTGATACTGGTAACAGCGTTGAATTCTCGGTTCACGAGCTCCTTGGGTTTATTGCCTCTGGTTGAACACATCCGTGCACGGATCACTAGATCTCGTACCCTCTGTGCCACTTAAGTCTAGCCTACTTCCCTCTTCTTCTTCATATCACTCGCTCTTCTTCGCTCGATAGTTGGAGCGAAGCGAATTTTTGTCGTTGTTTTCCGGCACCCGGCGAGGAAGGCACTCCAGAAGCCCCGACGCTCACGTTCATACCTCTGTATTTTTATTTCGTTACATGAACGCACTTTGAACACACCTGCTCGATACCACGAAAAAGCACATTCTTCCACGCACCTGAGGCTCAATCATAATCCGAATGAAAGACGCTATGCAGCGCTCATATCCCGCTTTACGTATGAAACGTTGCCCGTCGTAACGCGGGCTGTACGATGAGGGCGCTCGACGCGGGGCACACGCGTCAGGCGCGTGCAGCACCATCGTGAACAGTTAGGGTTTGGCTGTTTTCGCTGACGTACCATACGAGAACGTTTGGGATCAGAGGCTTGACTTGGCCTAGACTTTGGCTTGAGATCCGCACGCGTTGCGGAGCACCATTACAATAGTTACGTCGTTATGTTTGTAGTCGTACCTGGGAACGCCTGGCGCTTGCCCCGTCCTCGGGGCGGTTTGCACCGTCGCCCTACCTGGAGACTTTCCCTGATTCACGGGAGCGAGGACGGTCAACATGCGCTGACGAGCTCAGGTACAGCACGGAACGCCGCTTCACCGGCGACGAGCACGACCGCGACTGCAACGACGGCGCGCGTGGCAAACCGGGGCACCGCTGGCAGCGCCTCCTTCCTGGAGCCACGTTTTCAAGGCCGAACTGGTCTCATTCTGGTAAACATCGGGACACCGGCGAGTCTGAACGTTGCTGATGTGCGGCGTTACCTACGCGAGTTTCTCGGCGACGACCGGGTGGTCGACATCCGACCCAAATGGCTCAAGACGATTTTGCTGCAAGTGCTGCTCCTCACTCGACCAGCAAAGTCAGCGGAAGCGTACGCGAATATCTGGGATAAGGAGACAGGCTCGCCGCTGTTGCACTATTCTCAAGAACTTGCGACAAAGATACAAAAGCGGGTCGGCAATGGCTACGCAGTCGCTGTCGGCATGCAGTTTGGTGAACCGAACCTGGTCTCGGTGATGCACGATTTTCGTCGACGCGGTATCGATCGAATGATTATCGTACCGATGTTCCCGCAGTACGCGAGCAGTACCACTGGGAGTGCCAGCGAGATGGCTTATCATACCGCGAGCAAACTGTACTCTACACCGTACCTGCACATCGTGCCGGCATTCTATGACCATCCCGCCTACATACAAGCCTACGCGAACGTAATCGAACGAGTCATTGGGCCGCGAGGATCACGACGCGTAGATCACCTTCTGTTGAGTTTTCATGGTGTCCCTGAAAAACACTGTCAACAAACTGATGATACTGGTTTAGTTTGTATGCAGCAAGAGCATTGCTGCAGCGCGTTGGTGCAAGCGAATCGCAACTGCTATCGGGCGCAGTGTTTCGCTACTGCCCGCGCTCTAGCACAGACGCTGGGCTTGGCACCTCACGAGTACTCGGTGTCGTTCCAGAGTCGCTTGACTGCTGCTGGACCAGAGTGGATTAAGCCGTATACCGATGAAGTGTTGACGATATTGCCGAAACAGGGTGTGCGGCGCCTTGCTGTCGCCATTCCGTCTTTCGTTACAGACTGTCTGGAGACGCTCGAGGAAATCGGGATGCAAGGGCGAGAAGAATTCCTCAATGCGGGCGGGGAAGAATTTTACCTGGTGCCGTGTCTGAATGATTCCCAAGAATGGGCCGATGCCTTGCTGTGTATTATCGAGGACTCGTGTTGAGCGCGCAGCCTCTGTGTCTGCGCTGCTGTAGAAGCGCACATACCCGGCTTCGATGTATATGGTAGGCGCTGCGCTCATAAACGTGCCTCGGGGATTCAGAGTCCGTAGCGATCTATGGTATCGGACGTTTCGTTTATGAACCAGACACCTTGTAGCGCTATTGTAAACGTGCCGAGTGCCTGGTCGGCTTGATGCAAGTTCCCGACTGTCTCGCGTTGGCGTCTCTTCAAGCCGGGCGCGAAGGCTCCTCATCGTTGTTTTCCGCGCCTCCGAAACAGCAGACACCGCATATGCTGCGAAACCATGAAGCGCTGCGCCCTCCGCCACGGTTATTCCACTGTCCGCGACGTTGCGCTCGTGCCTGACGTCCAGAACGACGCAGTCCGGTACGCTCGGATGCAGCAGGGGCCCCTGCATCACTCGTTTCGGTGGATGAGCGGGCATCCGCGAGCGCTGCTTCCAACTCCGGATCGACGGGGAGGCGCTCCAGTCGACAAGCCGCGTCTCGATCATCCAATGCTTGGAGCGCTTGCATGTAAGTGGTCGGCACCAGCATGCCACTGCCGCCAAGAATGATATCCTGACCGGTTCGACTCATCACTTGTGCCGCGGACCGTGCTTCACTGTAGCTGATGCCGCCAGCGACAAACACAACGAGTCGCGGGGTGCGCTCCACGTAGTCGTCAGCAGCAGCAGCAGCAGCAGCTGGTGACCCGCTGGCACCGCCTCCTGCCGTCTCCACTTTCAGGGGCGACGACTGTGCACGCTGCACACTGGCAGCGTCCGTGGTGCTCAACGCACGTTGGCTTCCACGTCGACGTGCTCCAGCAGGCGTCGAAAAGGTTGCTCCTGGTGACCTATGCGCGTCGACAGTTGCCCCTGCGCTGGATCCGGTGCTCATGGACTTGGTACGCTGGATGCGCTGTGTAGCAGACTTCCCCGGTCGTCGATTCGACCCAGCAACAAACGAACTCGGCTGCTTTGGCGTCGTGTGCTCGTCGCTTTCGGTGCCAGTGTCGCTTTCAGTGCTCGATGCATTCGCGCCTGCTGATGTGCGTCCATCCGAGGCATTCACCTGGTGATCAGAGACCAAGGGCCATTCCGAAGCTCGCAAACGTCCATCCGCAAAGTCCTGCATGACGGATCGGAAGGCAGGCACATAGCGGCTGAGGGTGTACGGGACGTCTGCCTGTTGCATGCGCATTCGGTGCAGCTTGCGCTCTCGGCGCCGCCATTGACGCCGTTTCCACCAGTTCTTCGGTGCGTACTCATTGACGGGTGCACGGAAACTGACCAATGTCTTCGCTCCGTTCAGGAGGTGCTCAACGGACCCAGACGAAACCCTCGCGCGCTGCATCATCATGCGCTCATCGAAGAGCGCTGCGGATTCACACTGACCGGTATACTTTGCGAGCATGGCGATCAGCACGAGACGCACACGCTCGGAATCCGGTAAAGCGATCGCTTGAGGTGCCTTTGAGGCATCCGCCTTGTCTCTGGTGCTCGAGGGTCTCTCGGTGCGCTGGATGTCGGGAAACAGGCGAAGGAGCGCCTGCTCGAGGGCTTCGCGGCGCACCCGGTGCCCTTCCAGATCACGACCACAGGCAAGATCCTGTTCGAGACTCGCCACCTCTTCGAGATGACGTTCGTGAAACGCCCGCATACACTGGCCTGCCAAGTACGTGTGCAGCGAGAATGCGCTCAGCTGTTCTCTGTACTGTGGGAGCGCACGAATCGCCGCACCGAGCTGCTTCAAGTTAATCTGCTGCGTACCGGGGCTACTGGCGCTAGTCTTATCGAGGCCATCAGTGCCGCCGCTGTTCGCGTTGCCATCAGCGTCATCTTTTCGGGCCTTGGTCATTTGCAGGCGAGCAGCTGGATTCGTGTCCAGAAACCTCTGAAACGCACTCGTCAGCGCTGGTATCGCGTCCGCCATGTGCAGATAGCGAATCGATCGGAAGAGTGCGTCATTCTCGACGTCGTCGATGACCACCTCTCGCGACTGTTCACGACCGCTGCTGTCGAAGAACGGGTGCCGTAGACGTGCACCACCAGCATGCGACCGATCGATTTCGTCAGCAAGAATATCCATAACCATCGCCTGGTAAGTGAATTCATGAATCACCGGAGCCAGCGGATCATACGAGCGATCTGCGATCAGCAGTGTCCACGGTACTGGTGTTCGACTCGCTTCCGCTGCGCCTCCACCGGGCAGCATGCGACGAGCCTGGGAGCGTTGCGTACGCAGCGATACCTGCTTGTTCAGATCAGCGCTATGGGGTAACGCTCGGGCCCGAGCGTGCGTTGCCAGTGCTCGCTCAAGCTGGTGCGCCATCCACTTGGAAAGCGGCGCGTCTACCGCGAAACGAATCAGCGGCCGTGCTCCAATGGTGCAACACAGCGAGACCAGTTGCTCGACCTGGGTTTGCATCTCATTCACCATGCTGCCCTGGTCGGGGCAGTAGAGACGGTGCAGGGCCCCAAACGGACGATCAAGGCTGAAGTAGCGTTCGTCTAGTGCCAGAAAATCGAGGTCCAGATCCACGCTCGCTACTACACGATCCCTGATGCTCTCCGGGAACACGTACTGAAGCGACGAGGCACCTGCCTCTGGAGCCAACGGGCGACCCAGTCCAGGCAACTGGGCTGCCAGCGACGAAGCATCTCGCGTGAAGTAGACGTGAATCGCGGCGTATTCATTTCGAGAAGGTTTCGATAAATAGGTGAAGGACTCAACGACAGGTCGCAGAATATAAATGGCATGCATTCTGGGAAATTTCTCTCGCGGTAATTCGAGACGCTCGACAAGCGCGACACCCTCGTTGAGCAGATCCGATAAGCGCATTGCAGCGGATACAATACGTAGGGCATAGCGATCAAGGACCAGAAGCATCCACTCGCGTTGTGCATCGACCGGTTGAGGGTGCTCCGTCGAGCGTACCCCAGTCCGAGCCCGTTCGATTTCGCGAAGGCGTTTCAGGCTAGCCTGAATGACCAGGCGATGGAAACGCTCTCGCACAAGACTACGGATACCGGGTTGCAGGACGCTATCGTCGTCGACGGGGCCAAGGTCGAACACCGGCGACGATACCGCCGGCACTTGAACATCGATCGGCATCCTGGGGTTGACGTCGCCCCTAGATGACGTTGATGCAGAGATAATGCAGTGCTGGGGGGTAGTCGCACCAGAGCTTTCCGAAATATGGCAAGCCGCTCCGGGGATACGCTCGACACGGGACTCGTATGGTAAAACGAGCCGCGCGAGGCTCCCGAGGTCCTCGATCAAGTCCCTCGCGGATGTACGATGAACACAAAGTGACTCGTGCACTCACTGACAGACGAACTCAGTGAATCTCGGTTTGAATGCCTGTCTGCCTCACGAGTAGCTACACTGCGCGTTTCGCTCGGAAGCGAGCTTCGGAGTGAAAGATACCCGCAGCGGCGCCTTTCCCGTGAAAATCCCTCTCGAGCCCGCTTCCAGCGAGCACGCTCAGAACCTGCGTTAGCCGCCAGGTCGTGCAAGGCCGCCGTTTCAACGAGCCCGTCAACTACCCAGACCTATCAGGGAAGTCAGCGTTGACGCCTAAAGGCCGCTGTCGCGTCAAACTGCTCACAAGTGCAATGTCGCGATCGCTCCTCTACAAGAGCGGTCGCCAAAAAATAAATATTCTGCAAGTGCCAGAGACTGCCAAGGAAAACGTTGAAAACTGCTGACCCGACGTGTCAGTGCTCGCACAAGACGTGCACCTACGGTTACCGTTTCGTGCAGCCAAGGACCTATCACAGGCGTCTCCAACTGCGTCACGGAAATAGCTACGTTCCGGACACCAGCGCTTTCGTACGGCCTTGGCGAATCTGCACTAGACACCGAGCGCCAAAGCTCGTATGGACTCGCGGCAAACGTGGATGTACGCTCCCTCGATTGCGGTGTCCAGTGAAGAAGCCTAGTGCGACACCAGCGCCGCGCTGCTCAGTTCTCGTCGACAGAGGCGTTGCAGACACCCCTGCGTCGCCCGTTCTCGAAGCACAACTTGGACCCAGAACGCCGGTTTCACCGGTCCGCAGAAGCCACCGTCTAACCGTGCAGTACGGAATCACACCAAACACGTTCAGAAGCGTGTTCACGAAGGCTTGGTTCGCGTCCTCTGCGATAACGCGTTTATCGCGAAGAAGAAGCGGAACCTGCGCTAACGATGATACTCGTCGATGCGTTACGCGGCTCGAGATACGGCTGGCATCCACGGGCGCAACGACAAGCCTCTTTACCTGGAAAAGTTTGTTGTGGAATGTCGGCGAGGGTTTCCTCTTAAAACAAAGTGCTTGTTTCCTAGAGACTGCTGTCCGTCATTCGGGAGCGTGAGCTAGGCGTTACGTACCGCATACTCGCCAAGCACGAGTGTCGCTTGCTCGAACAGACACCGCTGGGCAGCGTCACGCTTCGTTGAACGGTCGGAAAAGCGGGCCCCTGTGAGACCAGCACCCGATTCACACACGTGCCCAGTGGGTCACGCTGGTGTGGCTATGGAGCATGCGAACAAGTCAGGCGTTCAGCGCTGGAAAGCGTTACCTTCGGCGGCTGACTCGGTTCTGGAGTGCATCGGGGGTACGCCGCTCGTACGGCTCTCGCGAGTTGAACGTGCGCTCGATGTTGCATGTAAGTTGTACGGCAAGTGTGAGTTCTTGAACGCTGGTGGAAGCGTGAAAGATCGCATCGCGGTCCGCATGCTTCTCGAAGCGGAACGACAGGGGCGAATCAAACCCGGTGACACGTTGATCGAGCCCACGAGTGGCAATACTGGCATCGGAATCGCCCTTGTTGCAGCTGTTCGGGGTTATCGCTGCATCATTACCATGCCAGAGAAGATGAGCGAGGAGAAGGTGAACATTCTCAAGCTTTTGGGCGCTGAAATCGTTCGCACACCCACTGAGGCAGCCTTCGACTCGCCCGATAGCCACATTTCAGTGGCGCGCAGGCTCACCGCTGAGATACCCAACTCTTTTATCCTGGACCAGTATCAGAACCCGGAGAATGTCTTGGCACATTATCACGGGACAGCTGCTGAAATTCTAGAGCAAGTTCCGGAAGGCCGAGTCGACGTGTTTGTGGCGGGTGCCGGCACCGGAGGCACCATCACCGGGTGCGCTCGTCGCTTCAAGGAGCAAGCGCCCGCCACCAAAATCGTTGGTGTAGATCCAGAGGGTTCCATCCTTGCCCAGCCGGAGGCACTGAATGCAAAAGGTGTCCATTCGTATGCGGTTGAAGGCATAGGATACGATTTCGTTCCGGGAGTTTTGGATCGCTCGCTGGTGGACCTCTGGGTGAAGACTAGTGATCGCGAGTCCTTCTGTGCTGCACGTCAACTGATAGCGCTCGAGGGGCTTCTGGTCGGTGGCTCAAGTGGAGCAGCACTCGTTGGGGCGTTACGCGCCCTCGACCAGTTAGACCTACGCCAACGCACTGATGTCGTGGTTGTGCTCATCCTGCCCGACAGTTGCCGTAACTATATGAGCAAATTCGTTTCAGATTCGTGGATGATGAAGCATGGATTTCTCGATGACGTGACGCCGCGAGAGCTTTGGGAAGCGTATCCGGTCTCTCGTTTGCCGCTGCAGGTCCCGGTCACCGTTTTGCCGTCGGTCAGCTGTGGAGACGCGGTCAAAGTGCTCGCTGAGAACGGCGTCGATCAGTTGCCCGTGGTGGCTGAAGGGGAGATTCTCGGTGTTGTGACGGAGGGCAACCTCATGGCGCAGCTTGTTTCAAAGCGCGTATCGCCGAACGATCCGGTTTCCAAGGTCATGTTTCGACAGTATGCGAGCATCACGCCGTCCACAACGTTGGGCGAACTCTCACGCCTTTTCAAATTCGATCATTTTGCGATTGTCTCAGCAGCGCAGCGGGAGTATCGAAATAACGGGGAATGTGTCCTGAAAAAGATCGTGCTAAGCGTCTGCACACCGATTGACCTGCTGAGCTTCCTCGTCAAGGCCGGATTTGAGCCTCCGGAGGCAGCGTCGTCGCAGTCACCAGTACCGTTGCGAACCCGTCGGCAGCATGAATCGAATCACGTCGATGCTAGCCTGAACGCGTAAGGTCCGCAAACGTGTCGACGGACGCCCGTAGGACTGCTCAGAGAGGCCATTCCACACGTCTTTTTCAAACTGATGGGTACACGTTTGCGTTGCAATGCGGTATCGCCGTCGGTCGAGTGATTCCTCAACCGCTCCGCATCGCTGCAGCGAGAGCTTCTCTTCGTGATGATATGTACGAACAGCGGGTCGCTCAATGAGCCAACATCATTACCGGCTGGAAAGGATTTTGCTTTCTCTGACGGGAAGCAATGGATTGGCTGCTTCTGGGGGTATCGTCTGTGACGACGACGTGCTGATGCACGTTTCCAGAGAGCGGTACTGATCTCGAAACATGTCCGAATGGGCAGAACCGGTGCATGCTCCGGGAACACCGCGACTTTATGGTGCGACCTGGCCAAGTCGCTGCACATTCGGTGCTCTGAAAGAGCAGCACAGGCACAGCATTCGCTCTGGTCAAAACGCGATGCACCTTGTACGCATGGACGAGGTCTGCCAAGGAGAACGCGATGCGGTTGCGCTGTCTATGATGAACTGGCAAGAGCCGCCAGATGAGAGCCGATGCCGCGGGTGTGTTTCATGGCCATCGTGGCCCCGTGCGCCAGCTGCAGCGATGTACCCAGCACCGCAGCATGTGCCTGCAGGGTCCGTCTCGCAGAGTCGATCAGAACTGAATACGAGACGCGCGTCGTGGTCTAAAGCTCGTCGACACTAGGAGCATCTGCACGGGCGCTGTGGTGCCTCCACTGATTACGGGCTTTTGTCAAGGATGTATGCAGGAGTTCCTGGTGTCAATCCATCGAATCTCTGTAGTAAATAACGCACTGTCATGCGATATTTGCATGCGACAGAGACATTCATCTGCAGGCAGAACGATCGGCATCGTTGTTCTTGTACTTGCATTGACCGTGGATGCCACTGGACGCTTTCCTGTGCAGCATTGCGAAGCAAAAAGTGTCGCGTCGACGACAGCTATGCGTTTGCAAGTACAGCGCTCGTTATGCATGCTCATTTTCTACGAATAGTGTGTGTTGAACCCCATGTGCTTTGGGCATGTCGGGCATGATGCTGTGTCGACTACCACGCAGGAATATTCTTGGCATGTCGCAGGTGCTGGGAATCTCGCCTAGTGTTTCTCTCGGATGACGTTGGGAGATTGACGTCGATGCCCAGGTCAACGAATCCTGACAGCTGATGAGCACGCCTGGGCCGCACCATAGAAAAGTATGTGTAGGCGCAGGCTCTGGTGCCGTGCGGAATGGAGGAAGCGATGCGCTCCTCTCACAGATCATCGGCAGCGGAGCGTTCGTCGACCTTATTCGGACTGGAGTGATGAAGGGAGAGCGGCTGTGAGCAGTGCTCACATCTACGGGCTCTCACGGAGTGTTTCACTTCAAGCATGGATCGTTTCAACGGCCGTGTACGTGCTGCCTTGACAGATGCTGTGCATCGCTACCGTACGATGTGCCAGAAAATCCGGATGATGAGGACCAGGGACAAACTCGCGCGTGGACGCTCCGCAGAGGAGGCAATCGCGTTTGAAGAAAAAGGGATGGCGATGATGCACTTGAATCGGAGTTTTGTCTGCTGGAAAATACAGCGTATGGGACGGGTGATATCAGCGGTCTCGAGTCACGGAAAAGTGAGAGCGGAAAGGCAGCCTCCGTAGGAACCGTGCTCTCTCGATCGGGGAACACCCAACTTGTCCGTCTTCAGTTTCGGGCGTCGACTCGATGGGGTACAAGAGGGCATCACACGCCAACGCAACGAAGCATGCGCTGCGTTCAGCCGTAGCCGCAGGTTCCGCTCCTGCCCCGTTCACGTTTCACCGCTTCTGACGACGCTTATAAAGTCACGGGGCTGGTATCGAGCTGTGTTCTGCATATAATTTTCAAGACAAGGCGCCCGATTCCAAGTGCTCGGTGTCCAGACACCCGCCATATGAGTCAACGTGCATGCTGGTCGATGTCATCATCGGATATGTGCTCTATGAACTTTCCTATTCAGGTAGCTCGCAAACTCGACGGACGCAGCCCTTCATGCATTCAGAGTATACGCAATCCCAAGCGCCCATCCCTTCTGTAAGGACCAAGTTTACGGTGAGGACGCCAAAACGTTGCAGGAAATGCACGTGAACGGCTCCCGGTATAGGTGGGTACTGGACTCGTTGGAACGGAGCCGCTCGAACTGCCACATATCGTCTGCGAAAGTGAAACCGAAACACCGACTAGGTATGAGTCAGCGATATCTGAGGCGGCTTTGACACACGTAAGCCGCCTACGCAGCGCACGTCGCACTGTTGTGTTCGGGATGAAACTTCCCCAGCTGGGCTGGGTGGCACTCAGAGAGCCACCCAGCCTCGTTTACGCTATGAATATAGAATTGGTATCGGCGGGATCCGTATTCGTGCCTTCTAGAAGAGGCTGCGAAGCGGGTACGGCACCGGCGCAGGAATGGAGCGCATGCTTTTCCGCATATCGCGGAATAAAGCGAAACGGGTCCATTTTGCACACGCAGGCTGAACGATAGTCTTTCAAGTGAATCTCGTTTCATTCCCAGTTGCTGTGTATATTCGGCGGTCGAAACAAATATGAAATGAACACCATGGATCGTTGACGAATTGCCTGAAGGATATCTACACATCTTTACTGAACAATGCAAAGAGGGCTGCATTCCTCCTTCGGATTCGTCACACCACAGTACTCTGATGGTTGACGAGCACAGAAAGAAACAAGTAGATGCGCTGCATGCCAAAACCCGGTATTCACAAAGACTGTTTGCGGTCAATGGGAGACAACGACCTGTTGTTCACCTTACGGGAGATGAAAGCGACAATAGTAGCCACCATGGGCGTCTCTGTTTCTCGACAGCTCATTCGTATGGTCTCGAAAACACTGGGATACAATCGCAAAAAAAGAGTCCTTGTTCAACCACGGCCATTTTCCACCGAAATCGCAACCACAACAAAGATCCTGAAAAGTCACTACCGGTATGCAGCAGAGGGACGTGGGTTTGTTTTTTCCAGTCGGTGAAACTTCCTTCGGACGAAACGATCGGTGCGTATATGGGTATTCAGGGGCGATGGGCGCCCGGTCTACGTACGATCGAAGTCGAAGAGAACGAGGATAACATCGTCTGCTCTAGCTGCAATGGATTCATTTGGTGGCCACAGTTTCGTTCGCAGAGAAGCCACATACCATAGCACCCTTTTCGTCGATTCATTGAAGACTGTTCTTCGACGCCTCACGGGGTCCTTCTATTAAGCAACCTAGTGTTTGACCATTCCAGTGGCGTTCCAGCTTTTGCGGATTCTATCTGGTAATCTAGCTGCTTTTCATTTCTCCGCACACTCTGTGGTTCATGCCCATCGAAGCACCGTAATCTGTCTTATAACGCAATGATCGCTCCACTGGGCGAATCACTGAAGCGTTTAGAACACGGTAACACTCCGAGGCACATGCTGTCTTTGTTTCGCAAACCCTTCTCCTTCCGGGAAGGTCCTCGTCCAAGGGCATAGAGAACTGCGTTTCTTTCGAAGAAATAAGAAACCTGAGGGGCGAGCTGAGGTATGCGCACTTTACCAGGTCGCGTTTGAGAATCCCGAGCACAGCGCTTTGGCGATAGAAACGCACGCGGAGCTGGCGGAGCACCAAATGGCACAGAGGGCACGCGTTCGAGGACTCCCTGCATTGGTGACTTCAACCAGTGGTAATACATGGAAGGAGTTCTTGAACTGAGACTTCAACGCTGCAATTAATAGCAGAAGATATGCGATACTGAAGATGAAACCCACGGAGCTGACGTGATCCAGCTTTGTGGAGCAGCATCTCAAGGTCGAATTGCATCAGGAGAAGTTGATGCCAGTGGTAGGTGGCCAGTCAAAAAACGCTGGGAGGCGTCTATGAGAAGGTGGATATATGTACCCTACATGGTGGTGGGGCATTATTTGTTTCACTGACTGTAGCGTATTGGTCACTTTTCACTGTCATGAACGACACGAACTTTTGCGTGCCTCTTCTGTGACTGCTTCCTTTTCCTCGATCCCCGATCTGTGGATTTCAATACGCAGGTCTCGCTTGTCGATCCAACTCCGCTGT
>Ga0080006_1155151_pt1 | contig 28918 bp, 21 predicted proteins | sample RS3BMetagenome_FD_69209 | JGI IMG/M metagenome (GOLD analysis project Ga0080006, IMG submission 69209) | Ferric oxide microbial mat and aquatic microbial communities from Rainbow Spring, Yellowstone National Park, USA - RS3B (SPADES... ...
CCGAAGGCGAAGACCCCGCCGTCGGCCGCCACCTCCCAGTAGCCGCCTCCGTCGGGGGTGGCGGCGATGGCCACGATCGGGGCGTTGAGGTGCTGGCCGCCCATCGAGCCCGAGAAGCCGGCGTCGCCGAAGGCGAAGACCCCGCCGTCGGCCGCCACCTCCCAGTAGCCGTTGGCACTGAGGGAAGAGCTCGGGAAGGCGTCGGTGGTGGCGAAGACGGCCCCGGCGGTGGTCGGGTCCGACCTGTTGAACGCGGCGATCCAGCAGTCCTGGGCGTTGGCGCACGAGATGCGCGTGGGGCCGCCCCCGCTGGTGGCCGTCTCGGGGAACGAGGCACTGGTCGTCCACGTCGACCCGCCGTCGGTGGTGGACAGGACATAGCCGGTGATGCCCTGACCGTTCGACGAGACGGTGTTGCCGGTGGCCAGACAGTCGTCGGTCCCCGCTATGCAGGTCACATCGGAGAGCGCCGGGATCCCGCTCGGGATGGTCTGGGTCGTCCATTGGGCGCCACCGTCGGTGGTGGCGACGACGAGGCCGGACGAAGTGGACCCACCGACGCTCCAGCAGTCGGAGGCGTTCACGCAGGCGACGTGATTGAGGAACGCGACCCCGGCGGGGAGGGTCTGCTGGGTCCAGCTGGCGCCGCCGTCGGTGGTGGCGATCAGGAATGGGGTGTGATTGGAGGCCGACCCGGTCTCCCCCACCACCCAGCAGTCGGAGGCGTCGGCACAGGCGATCCCCGAGGCCGGCTGGACATCGCCGCTCACGTCGACCCCGGCGGGGAGGGTCTGCTGAGTCCAGCTGGCGCCGCCGTCGGTGGTGGCGATGATCGCCGGCGTGACGCTCAGTGAGCCACCCGAGCCCTGGTCGCCGATGGCCCAGCAGTCGGACGCGTTCACACAGGTGACCCCGTACAGGCCAACGATGCCACTCGGGACGGTCTGGGCCGACCACTGGGCACCGCCGTCGGTGGTGACGTCGACGATGCCGTACGAGGCGCTGGCGTTTGCGGCGATCCCGACGATCCAGCAGTCGGAGGCGTTGACGCAGGACACGTCGGTGAGGTAGCCGTAGAGGTCACCGTGCTGGACGGGCACGGACTGCGTGCCCCAGGAGGCACCGCCGTCGGTGGTCACCAGGACGCCGCCACCCGGCGAGGCGTAGGAGATGGCCACGCAGTGGGAGGCGTCGGTGCAGGAGATGCCGAACACCCCGCCGGTACCGGTGGGGAGAGTCTGCTGGGTCCAGCTGGCCGCGGCAGGGGCCGGACTGGCGGTGGACACCGCCGCCCCTCCCAGAGCGACCCCAGAAGCAAGGGCCAGCACGCCGAGCAGTCGCAGGAGCCGTGCCCAGGGCTTCACCAGGGCAACGCCCGCAGCGACGACGACAAACTTCTTCATGCCGACCCCTCCATCATCTCCATGTCCTCTGTGTCCGCCCTGTCCATCCGAGCCCAACGGGGACGGTAACGGTCGGAGAGCGGCAGTGGGAATGCCCGGGGGCAACTCCGTACAACCTCGTACAGGCCCCGGGGGCGAACGCGCCCGCGTCTACGATTCGCCCGATCCCGAACGCGGAGCCAGAGGGGGACACGGGGGGGTGGCAGAGCAGCACGCGGATCCCGAGAACGTCCAGACCAGGGAGGACCTCGGGCGCGCCCTGACCGTGCTGCGGTCGGAGGCGGGCCTGACCGTCCGGGAGCTGGCCCGGCGGGTCGACGCCCCGGCCGCCACGCTCGGGGACTACTTCGCAGGACGGCACCTGCCCGGCGCCAGGCAGCTTCCCCTCTACCACGCCATCCTCCATGCCTGCGGGGTGCGCGACGCTCCGGCAGTCGAACGCTGGGTGGCGGCGCTGACCCGGGTCCGGCTCACCGGCGACGGTCGGGCCGCCAAGGGTCCCGCCCCCTACCGCGGCCTCGACGCCTTCGGAGAGGCCGACGCCGACCTCTTCTTCGGCCGGCGGGCGGAGGTGGGGGAGCTGCTCGACCGCCTCGGTCGGATCCGAGAGCGGTCGTCGGCAGCCGGCGGGGGCGCGGTGGCCGTGGTCGGCCCGTCCGGCTCGGGGAAGACCTCACTGCTGATGGCCGGCCTCCTGCCGGAGGTTCGAGCGGGCGCACAGGGGGACGAGGCGACCCGGTGGGACATCGTGGTGCTCACCCCGGACCAGCTGGTCCCGGCAGCGCAGGGCGCGCCGAACGGTGCCCCGGCGACGCCGACGCTGGTGGTGATCGACCAGCTCGAGACGGCGCTCACCTTTCCCGCCGCCCGTCGCAGCGATCTCATGGCGCTCGTCGAGCAGCTGCAGCAGAGGTCACTGGTGGTGCTGGGACTGCGCGCCGACTTCTACCAGGCGGCGCTGACCGAGCCGACCCTGCTGGGGGCCTTGCGGGACCAGGTGATCCTCGGTCCCATGACCGCCGACGAGCTGCGCGAGGCGGTCGTCGGGCCGCTCCGGCATGTCGGTGCCGGCATCGAGGAGGGGTTGGTGGACCTGATCCTGGCCGACCTCACCCCCGGGAGCCCGCCCGGTTTCGCCCACGAGCCGGGCGCTCTGCCCCTCCTGTCCTACGCGCTGCTGGCCACCTGGGAGCGCGCCACCCGCAACCAGCTCACCATCTCCGACTACCGGGCGGTCGGGGGCCTGCGCGGGGCGGTGCGCCAGGCCGCCGAGGCGCTCTACGAGGACCTGAGCGGCCCCGAGCAGGAGCAAGCTCGGCGCCTGTTCACCCGGCTGGTGCGCCTCGACGGCGACGGCCCGCCGACCAGGAGGAGGGCCAGCCGGTCCGAGCTGGTCAGCGGTGGGAGCGCGGCGGATGGCAGGACGGCGGAGGCGGTGCTCGAGCGCTTCGTGGGCGCGCGACTCCTCACCGCCGACGCCCAGACGGTGCAGGTCAGCCACGAGGCGCTCCTCGATGCCTGGCCTCGCCTCGCCGCCTGGGTGGACGCCGACCGCGACTGGCTGCGGACGCACCACCGGATCACCGACGCCGCGCAGTCGTGGGTGGAGTCAGGCCGTGACGAGGCGCTGCTGTGGCGGGGAGGCCGGCTCGAGACGGCGCTCGAGCTGACGGCCGCTCCCGAGCACGAGCGGAACCTCAACCACACCGAGCGCGAGTTCCTGTCCGCATCCTCGGCGCACCGGCACGCCCAGGAGCGGGCTCGGCGCCGACGCACCAGGCGGACCCAGCAGCTGCTCGCCGTGGTGACCGCGCTGGCGGTGGCGGCCAGCGTGCTCGCCGTGGTGGCCGTCGATGCCCGGACCGCAGCCGAGCGGGCCAGGGACCAGGCCCTCTCGAGGCAGGTGGCCGTCGAGTCCCAGCAGCTGCAGCCGACCGATCCCTCGCTCGCCGCCCAGCTGGCCCTGGCCGCGTACCGGATCTCGCCGACCGTGCAGGCCCGTTCCACGCTGGTCGACGCCACGGCGGGCGAGATCCCCGCCCGCCTGCTCGGCCCGGTCGGCCCCGAGTTCGTCGCCGTCGCCGAGCGGGGGCGACTGCTGGCGGTCGCGCAGTCGGCGACCGACACGGTCGCCCTCTACCGGCTCCGGCCGAGCGGACGGACCGAGCTCGCGCAGGTCAGGGTCGGCCCGCCATCCGACAGCGACTTCGCGGTGGCCCTCAGCGCCAGCGGGAGGCTGCTGGCGGCTGGCGGGACCACGGACGCGGTCGGCCTCTGGGACGTCGCCGACCCCGCTCGGCCGCGCCGGCTCGCCACGCTCCGGGGGCTCTCGAGCACCGTGTACTCCCTCGACTTCGCGCCGGGCGACCGGCGGCTTGCCGCGGCCGACGCCGACGGGACCGTCCACCAGTGGTCCCTCACCGCCGGGGGCCGGCCGGCCGCTGGCACGGTGCTCCGGATGCCCGGAGACGCCGCGGCCAAGGCCGTCGCCTACAGCCCGAACGGCACCTGGTTGGCCGCCGCCGGGCTGAACGGGGCACTGGCCGTGTGGGCGACCGGTGACCCCGCACCCTTCGTCGCCGCCGGCACGGCCGGCACGGACTTCGAGTCCGTCACCTTCGACCCCCGTGGCACCCAGCTCGCCGTCGGCAGCGGCAACGACCACACCCTCGAGATCTGGGACCTGAGCACCGGCGGGCGGCTCCAGCTCGCTCACGGTCCCTTCACCGTGGCCACCTCGGAGGTGAACAGCACGGCGTTCAGCCCGGACGGATCCCTTCTCGCCGTAGGCGCTGCCGACGGGTCGCTGCAGCTCTACGACACCCGCACGTGGACACCGGTCGCCACGTTCGGCGACCCGGACCCGGTCACCAGCCTTGCCTTCACCCCAGGGGGCCACCACCTCGCGTCGGCGGACTCCGGTGGGGTCACCAGGATCTGGCCGCTGCCGGCACCCAGCACGTTCACCGAGCCCGGCAACGTCTACACGCTGCGCTATACCACGAACGGCAGCGACCTGATCGCGAGCAGCGCCGGTGCCACGGGCGGCGTCACCGTCTGGAGCGACGCCAACCCGCTGCGCCCCACCCGGCTGGCCGATGTCGCCATGCCCGCCGCCTTCGGCCCGGCGGCGGGCGCCGCGGCCATCAGCCCTGACGGGCACCTTCTCGCCGTCGGCAACGCCGAGGCACGGATCCAGCTCTTCGCCGGCGCGGACCTCGCACACCTCGCGCCGGTCGGACGGCCCCTGCACGGCGACAGGCCGTACATCGAGCAGCTGGGCTTCAGCCCTGACGGGCGCCTGCTCGTCGCCGGTGACGACAGCGGGCAGGTGCGCCTGTGGGACGTGCGCGATCCCGCCCGCCCGCGGCCTCTTCCCACCATCAGGGGCACCCACGGGCAGATCCTCGGGTTCGCCTTCTCCCCCAGCGGCGACATCCTCGCCACCGCGTCCAGCGACACCAAGGTGCGCCTGTACGACCTCCGCCGCCCCGACCGCGCCAGGCTGCTGGCCACCGTCGGGGGCTTCGCCAGCTACGCCTACGACACGACCATCACACCCGACGGCCGCACACTCATCGCCGGGAGCGCCGACGGCACCGTCCGGATCTGGGACATCTCGGACCCGTCGCACCCGCGCCTGCTTGGCCCCCCGCTCACCGGCCCGACCGGGTACGTCTTTCAACTGGCGGTCAGCCCCGACGGCCGGACGCTGGCGGCGGCCACCACCGCCCACGCGGTCTGGCTCTGGAACATCGCCGACCCTGCCCATCCCCGGCTGACGGGCACGCTCGGCGCCGCAAAGGACGAGGTGTTCGCCGTCGGTTTCGACCCCAAGGGCCCGGTCCTGGCGGCCAGCGGCAGCGACGACACCTTGCACTTCTGGGACTACCAGCCCGCTGCCGCCGCCCGGCAGGTCTGCGCGCAGGTGGGGAGCGCCATCACCCGGGCCGAGTGGGCACGCTACGTGCAGGGCGCCCCCTACCGTCCGCCCTGCCCCTGAGAGCGGCGATCGCTACCGGCTCAGCAGGTAGTCGTCGGCCCGGGGGGTGCGGGTGAGCTCCCAGTAGCGCACCAGGTTGTAGGGCCAGTTCTGGGCGATGCGCCCGTGGCGGTTGCGGTACCAGCTGTGGACGTGAGAGGCCCCCCAGGCCCGCTCGGCGTTGGCCCGGTCGATCTCGACGTTGTAGCCGTCGTGCACCTCGGGTCGGCAGTCCATGGCCCGGGCGCCCCGGTCGGCGAGCAGCCGGACGCTCTCGGTGATGTAGCGGGCCTGGCACTCCGAGAAGTACGTGATGCTCCCGTTGGCCACGATGTTGGTGTTGGGCCCGTACATCATGAACAGGTTGGGGAAGCCCGGGATGGTCATCCCGAGGTAGGCCCGGGCGTCACCGCCCCAGCGCCGGTGGAGGTCCACCCCGCCCCGCCCGACCACCCGCATCGGGGCCAGGAACTCCGAGGCCCGGAACCCGGTGCCGTAGACCACCACGTCGAGCTCCACCTGGCGACCGTCGGCCAGCTCGACCCCCTTGGGGGTGATCCGCTCGACCGGGACCGTCTCGAGGTGGACGTGGGGTCGCTGCAGCACCTCGGCCACCACCCCGTCGTCGAGCACCACCCGCTTGGCCGCCGGCGGGTAGGACGGCAGCACCTTGGCCCGTAGCTCGGGATCGGCGAAGGCCGTCTCGTAGTAGCCGGTCAGCATCTGGCGCAGCAGGTCGTTCCCCTCGCTGACCGATCGCCCGTCCCCCTGCCACTCGGGGTCCACCACCGCCAGGGGCAGCAGGCCCGACTCGGTGCGGCTGAAGATGCGCAGCCGGTCCCAGTTGGCGAGCTGGGGCACATGGCCCAGGAGCCGGCGCAGCGGCGGCTCGACGTCCTGGCGGTAGTTGGGCACCGGCAGCAGCCACGGCGGGGTGCGCTGAAAGACGGTGACCTCGGCAGCGACATCGGCCAGCGGCGGGATGAACTGCATGGCGCTGGCCCCGGTGCCGATCACCCCGACCCGCCGGCCGTCCAGCTCCACCGTCTCGTCCCAGCGGGCGGAGTGGAAGGACGACCCGGCGAAGTCCTCCCGTCCCTCGATGGCCGGCAGGTGGGGGCGGTTCAGCTGGCCGGTGGCGCAAACCAGCAGGTCGACGTGCTCACTGGCCAAACGACCCTGCCCGTCACGGCTGGTCACCCACCAGCTACCCTCCTCGTCGTCCCACCGGGCCTCCTCCACCTCGGTGCCGAGCCGGAGCACCTCGCCCAGCCCGAAGCGGTCGCAGCACGCCCGGAAGTAGTCGAGCAGCACCGGTTGGGTGGAGTGGTGCTGCGGCCAGTCGGGGGTCTGGGCGGCGGCATAGCTGTAGAGGTGGTTCTCGACGTCCACCCGGCAGCCCGGATAGCGGTTCTCGAACCACGTCCCGCCGACCCCGGGGTTCTTCTCGAGGACCTGCACCTCGACCCCGGCCTGGCGCAGGCGATGGGCGGCGATGATGCCCGACATGCCGGCCCCCACCACCACCGCCCGCAGCCGCCGGCCGCCCACCTCGGCCTCGAAGTCGGGGCGGCGGAGGTCGGTGTGGTCGATCGCCAGCTCGGCCAGGTAGAGCGGCAGCACGTCGTCGGAGATCGGGCCGCCGGCGACGAACTCGACGACCGAGCGTAGTTGGGCCGGGGAGAGGGTGGGCGGCGGCGGGTTGGACCGGTCACGGCGGCCGGCCAGTGCCGCGGTCGCCAGCCGGCGAGCCAGCGCCAGCTGGTCGGCGTCGTAGCCAGCGTCGGGCTCCAGCGCCCGCGAGACGTCGGGGCGGAGATCCTCCCGCACGAGGGTGAGGTCGCCGGTCAGGTGGGCGACCGACGCCAGCAGCGAGGCCACCGGAGCGGCGGCCACCTCCTCGGCGATCGCCGGATCCTCCTCGGTGACCGGCTCGGGCTCGACGTCGAAGCGCAGCACCGTCATGCCGCGAGAGACTACGACGCGTGTCCCGGGTGCTCGGGGCGCGGCAGGATGAACGCCGAGTACGTCGACCACGACCTCGGCGACGAGGCGAGACGATGAGCTGCCCTCAGTGGGTCAGTGCACGACGACGTGGACCACGAAGGGCCCGTTGCACGGCACCTGATCCGAACCGGGGTGGACGCAGTCGCTCTGCGGGACGGTGATCTCGGCCGTCCCCGGCTTCCAGGCGCGCAGCTCGGCGACGATCGGTTGGGGTCCCGACGTCAGCGGTCCGAGGACGGCCGGGTCGCTCGAGACCGGCACGCCGGTCGAGGTCAGGCCTTGGGCCCCCGGGAGCGGCTGCACCGTCACCACCTGACCGACGCTCAGCTCCAACGTCTGGCCGTTGCTGGAGGCGTCCACCGGGACGAGGGAAGGCGAGGTCGTCGTGGTGCTCGACGTCGGTGCGGGAGGAGCCGGGCCCGGCGGGGCGAGCCCGGTCAGCAGCCCCACCGGCTCGTGGGCGATGTCCGCCGGCAGGTCGGCGGTCACGACGGCGGCACGCAGGCCGATCAGGGTCTTCTCGGGCGGTCCACAGGTTGGACCGAAGGGCCGGGTGACCTGCACCCCGACCTGGGGGGCGCTCTGGTCCACCCACACCGTGCCCGGGGCCTTCTCGCACGGCAGGACCGTCGCCGAGATCGTGCCCGAGTACCCGTCGGGATTGCGCGCGACGAGGGTCCAGGGCACCGAGACCGACTCCTCCGCCACGCCGACGCGCGGCGGCACCCGGGCCCCCGTCGTGCAGCCTCCGGGTCCACCCTCCCAGTAGACGAGGGCGTCGGCTCCGGTCCGGGCGTCGACCAGGAACACCTCGTAGCCGTGGTCGCCGGGTCGTGGGACGAGGCGCACCGGGCGGCGCTCTTCCGGGCAGTTGAAGGCCGGCGGGTTGGCGTGGACCACCACCACCCAGGCCAGGCGGTCGTGGAACGACGCCACCGTCGGGTTCTGGGCGGCCACCCCTCCGGGGTACGGGAGGCTGGTGAGGGCCGGGAAGAATTTCCTGGCGACGCTCACCTCGGCGTAGCCGACGGCGACCCCCTGCGCCGCCGTGCTGCTCAGGCCGCCGGTCGACGCCATGGCGCCGCAGAGGGCCTGGTGCGCCGTGAGGACCGGCCTCGCATCCGGTGCCGGCGGCGCGACGACCAGTTCGCCGCCGTCGAGGGCGAAGCCATGTCGTGCCGCCCCGCCCCTCAGGGCGGTCACCGCCGGGCCCGAGAGCCGCTCGGCCCCCGGCGCCGACGTCGCCACGCCGTGGGGCAGCGGCCGGAGCGCACAGCTGAAGTCGGCCGGGTTCGGTCCGGCGCTCGGCTCCCCCACCCCCGATGCCGGGACGGGCTCGGCCAGCACGAGCACCAGCAACGCTCCGGCAACGGCGACGCCGGCCAACCGCCGAAGGCGCCAGGGCCACAGCGTGGGAGGCACCGAACGACGACGCACGTCCTACTGAGACGCCCGCGGCGCCCTGCAGGTTGCCCCGGACCCCAGGGCCGGCAGCGGCCCGCTATACCTCGACGACCACCGCCGTCGACATCCCGCCGCCGGCGCACATCGCCGCCACCCCGTGCCCGCCACCTCGGCGGCGCAGCTCGTGGACGAGGGTGGTCACCATTCGGGCGCCGGTCATGGCGATCGGGTGCCCGAGACTGCAGCCGCTGCCGGCGGGGTTCACCTTGGCCGGGTCGATGCCGAGGAGCTTGGTGGTGGCGACGCACATCGAGGCGAAGGCCTCGTTGATCTCGAACAGCGAGATGTCGTCGAGCGACAGGCCGGCCCGGCCGAGGGCCTTGGGGATGGCCTCGACCGGAGCCAACCCGGTCCGCTCCGGTGGCACCCCCACGCTGGCCCACGCCCGGACGGTGCCGAGGGGCTCGGCGCCCATGGAACGGGCCATCTCGGGGGAAGCCAGCACCAGGGCCGCCGCCCCGTCGTTCAGGCCGGCCGAGTTGCCGGCGGTGATCGAGAAGCCCTCGATCTCGGGATGGAGCGGCTTGAGCTCGGCCAGCTTCTCCATCGTCGTGTCGCGCCGCGGGTGCTCGTCGACCGCGAAGAGCAACGTGCTCCCCTGCCGGTCGGTCACCTCGTAGGGGGTGATCTCCTCCATCAGCCGGCCCTCGTCGATGGCGGCGATGGCCTTGCGGTGCGACTCGAGGGCCCAGGCGTCCATCTCCTGGCGGCTGACCCCGGCCTCCTTGGCGGCGTTCCATCCCACGGTGATCGTCATGTCGAAGGCCGGCGCCTCGGGGGTGTCGGGGTGGCTCGGCGACATCCAGCCCTCGTCCCAGTCGTCGGACCCCGGGACCCGGCGGGGAGTCCGCGGCATCAGCGAGGTCGAGTAGACGCCGCCGGCCACCACCACCCGGTCCATCCCGGCGCCGATCGACCCGGCGCCGGCGGCGATGGCCGCCAACCCCGACGCGCAGTGGCGGTTCATCGCCGTGCCCGGCGCCGACGGGACGCCGGCGGCCACGGCGGCGTGGCGGGCGATGTCGCCGCCGCCGGAAAGCGACTCGCCGAGGATCACGTCGTCGATCAGCCCGGTGTCGACGCCGGCCCGGTCGATCGCCTCGACGACGACGTGGCGAGCCAGGTCGAACGGGTCGGCGTCGACCAGGCTCCCCTTGCGGGCGGTCCCGACAGCGGTTCGGCAGGCGGACAGGATGGCGACGTCGGTCACGAGGTCTCCTCGTCAGTTGTGGGTCGGCCAGTTGTGGGTCGGTCGGGGATCAGTATCCGCCCGGCAGCCTGCGGACGTCGAACCGGGTCGACGGGCCACTGGTGGTGGGCCACTGGTGGGCGGCGCCACGCTCTACCGTACCTTCATGAACTTGGAACATTTCGGGCGAACCGGATTGCTGCGCCACCGCCACCTGATCGCCGCCGCGGTGGTGGGAGTGGCCAGCCTGGCCGGCTACGGGCCAATAGCTTCGGCCTCCGCGTCGGCATCGGCGAGCCCAGCCTCCGCGTCGGCATCGGCGAGCCCTGCGCAGCTCACGGCTTCGGCGGTGTCGCCGCTCTTTCTGCCGCCGGCGCACCACGCCGTCACCTTGCACGGGCCGGGCACCAACTGGGGCGTGGGAGTGGCCGGTGCCCCGCCCTGCGACCCCCTCGGGGGCCAGAGCTGCATGCTGCCGTTCCCGAACGACTACTACACCGTGCCCGATCCCTCGGAGCCCTCGGGACGGCGCGTCGACTTCCCCCTCGCGACCATGCCCGCCAACACCTCGGGGGTGCACATCGACCCCGCCACCTGGAACGCCAACGACGGCTTCTCGCCTGGGTCGACCATCGAGGTGCACGTGCCGGGCCTCGACCTCGCCCGCTCGGACATCGTGGACCAGTACCACGTCGCCGGCTCGCTGTCCGCCGGTGCCCCGGTGGTGCTGCTCGACGCCACCACCGGCCGGCGCCTCGCCTGGTGGGGCGAGGCCGACGCCCGCGACCCCGACCCGGCCAGCCAGCTGCTGCTGATCCACCCGGCCGCCGACCTGCCCGAGGGGCACCGCATCGTGGTCGCACTGCGCAACCTGCGGACCGCCACCGGCGCGCCCATCGCTCCGAGCGGTCCCTTCGCCGAGGCGCTGGCCGGCCAGTCCCCGCCCGGCCCCGGCGGGCCGGCCCTCGCCGCCCACCTGCGCCACCTGGTGTCGGTGCTGGCGGCCGATGCCGGTGTGTCGAGCAATGGGCTCTTCTTGGCCTGGGACTTCACCGTGGTGAGCACGGCCAACCTGACCGGTCCCGCCGTCGCCATGCGCGACACCGCCATGGCCGACCTCCACGGCGGGCTCCCCCACTACCAGGTGACGGCCGTCACCAACCTCGCCCCGAGCGCCGACGGCGGCCGCACCATCGCCCGCCAGGTCACCGGCACGCTCGACGTGCCGAACTTCCTCGACGGGCCGTCGGGCGACCAGACCGACGTCCTGCACCTCGGCGCCGACGGACTACCCACTCCCCTGCCCGGCAACTTCGAGCACGCCGTCTTCTCCTGCCTGGTGCCCCGGTCGGTCGACGGGACGGGCCGGGGCTCTCTCGCCGTGGCCCCGGGCGGCCCGTCCTCTACGGCAAGGGTCTGTTCTCCCTGGCCACTCAGATGGACGCCGTCGGGGTCCGCGACGCCGCCGACCGCTACCGGCTGGTGCTGTGCTCGACCAACTGGCTCGGCCTCGACGGCAACGACCCGCTCACCGACGCCGGCCTGCTGGGCAATCTCTCTGCGTTCCCCAGCCTGCCGGACCACCTGATGCAGGCCATGATCGACGCCCTCTACCTGGGTCGGCTGATGGCCAGCTCCAAGGGCTTCGCCGCCAACGCCGCCTTCGAGTCCCGAGGGGCCCATCCCACCGCCTTCATCGACACCGCCGAGCCGTTGACCTACTACGGCAACAGCGAGGGCAGCCTGATGGGTGGGGCGGTCACGGCCCTGTCCACCGAGTGGCGCCGGGCCGTCCTCGGGGTGCCCTCGATGAACTACTCGATCCTGCTGCCCCGCAGCGTCGACTTCGCCAGCCTCTACAGCTTCCTCGACAAGAGCTACCCCGACGAGCAGACCCAACAGCTCATCTTCGACATCCTGCAGATGCTCTTCGACCGCGGGGAGACCGACGGCTACGTCGAGCAGCTCACCGTCCACCCCCTACCGGGCACACCCAGCCACCAGGTGCTCCTGCAGATGGCCTTCGGGGACCACCAGGTCTCCAACTTCACCACCGAGATCGAGGCCCGCACCCTGGGCGCCGCCGTCCACCGGCCGGCCCTGCCCGCCCACCTGGTGGCCGGCGACCCCTTCGCCGGGCTGCCCAGCGCCGGCACCACCAGTCGGGCCCCCGCCGTCCTCTACGTCTGGGAGGACCCCCACACCCCACCGCCGCCGCTCACCGACGTGGCTCCCGCCGGTGGCATCGATCCGCACGACTTCATCCCCCGCAGCCTGCCGGCCGCCCAGCGCCAGCTCGACCACTTCCTCACCACCGGCACGGTGACCGACGTCTGCGGGAGCGCGCCCTGCACCACCACCGTGACCGGAGCGGTCCACCTGGCCCACCCGACCCCCTGAGGCGACGAGCAGGCCAGGTCGTCCGTGCGCTCCGCCGACCCGCCGGCCGCAGCCTCAGGCCTTGGCGATCCAGGCTCGGGCGTCGGGATGCCCCTCGAGGGGCAGCGGGGTCCCCTCCCCCGGGCCCGGACCCATCGTCACCTCGACCGCCAGCACCTCACGGGCGATCTGGTCGAAGCGCGGCTCGAGGTCGTCGAGGCCGACCAGCCACAGCGCGATGCGGTCGGCGACGTCGAGCCCGGCGGCCTTGCGGAGGTCCTGGACGTGACGGACGACCTCGCGGGCCAGGCCGCGGCGGCGGAGGTCGTCGTCGAGGGTGAGGTCGAGGGCGACCACCTCGCCGCCCTCGCGCGAGACGGCGAAGCCGGGCTGGCCCTGGACCCGCAGCTCGACGTCGCCGGGGCCGAGCTCGACGGGTCCCGACGGGAGGTCGACGGTGATCGACCCGCCGGACTCGAGGGTGGCCGAGGCGGCCGCCCCGTCGATCCCGGCCAGCGCGGCCTTCACCTCGCCGACGGCGGCGCCGAGGCGCGGGCCGAGCACCCGGAAGTTCGGCACGACCTCGAACGCCAGCACCTCGGAGAGCTCGGCGGTGACGTCGACCCGGTCGACGTTGAGCTCGTCCTCGACCACCCCGGGCGGGAGGTCGGCAGCACCGGCGGGGAGGTGCACCAGCGCCCGGGCGAGCGGCTGGCGGACCCTGACGCCGGCGTCGCTGCGGGCCGCCCGGCCGAGGGAGGAGAGGCGCCGCGCCAGGGCCATCTGGGCCTCGAGCTGGCGATCGACCGGGCCGCCTTCGGCCGAGGTGCGCCGGTCGGCTGCCGGCCACGACTCGAGGTGCACCGAGCCGTCCTCGTCCGCCCCGACGAGCGCTCGCCACATCACGTCGGCGACGAACGGACAGAACGGGGCGAGGAGTGCCGACACCTGGACCAGCACCTGGTGCAGGGTGGCCTGGGCGGCCAGCGAGTCGGCCGGCGGGGCGTCGGGGTCGGTGCGCCAGAACCGGCGGCGGCTCCGCCGGACGTACCAGTTGGAGAGGTCGTCGACCAGCCGCCCGAGCGACTGGGCGGCCTCGAACGGCTCGTAGGCGTCGAGGGCGTCGGTCATCTGAGCGGTGGTGGTGGCGAGGCGCGACAGCACCCAGCGGTCGAGCTGGGGTCGATCGCCGGGCGCCGGCACGTCGGGGTCGTCGGGGTCGAACCCGTTCAGCGAGGCGTAGGTGGTGAAGAAGGAGAAGGTGTTCCACAAGGTGAGCAGCAGCTCGCGCAGCGAGGTGTCGATCGCCGCCATGCTCGCCCTGGTCGGCGTCCACGGCGAGCCCTGGCTGAACATCCACCACCGGAGGGCGTCGGCTCCCCGGCTCTCGAGGATCTCCCAGGGGTCGATCACGTTGCCGACCGACTTCGACATCTTGCGGCCCCCGGCGTCGACGATGTGGCCGAGGCACACCACGTGGCGGTAGGGGGACCCGCCGAACACCAGCACGTTCACCGCCAGCAGCGAATAGAACCAGCCGCGGGTCTGGTCGATGGCCTCGCTGATGAAGTCGGCCGGGAACTGCAGCGCCGCCTTCGAGCCCTCCCGGTGCGGGTAGCCGACCTGGGCGGCAGGCATCGAGCCCGAGTCGAACCAGGCGTCGATCACCGGCTCCACCCGGCGGGCGAGGGGGACCTCGAGACCCGGCTCGACGTCGCCGAGGGCGGCGCCGGCGGCCGACACCGCGGCCACCGCCGAGGCGCACTCGGGGCAGGCGAAGGTCACCTGGTCGATGGCCGGCCGGTGCGGGTCGACCTCGGTCACGTCGCGCCCGGCCAGCTCCGACAGCTCGGCCAACGAGCCCACGCAGAACGTGTGCCCGTCGTCGCAACGCCAGATCGGCAACGGGGTCCCCCAGAAGCGGTCGCGCGACAGCGCCCAGTCGACGTTGTTGGCCAGCCACTCGCCGAACCGGCCGTCGCGGATGTGGGCCGGGTGCCAGTCGATCCCCTGGTTGGCCGACAGCAGGTCGTCCTTGCGGGTGGAGGTGGCGATGTACCAGCTGGGCTTCCCCCAGTAGATGAGGGCGGTGCCGCACCGCCAGCAGTGCGGGTAGGAGTGGGTGTAGAGCTGCCGGCGCACGAGGAGGCCGTCGGCCGCCAGCCGGTCGTTGATGTCGTGGTTGGCGTCCCGGACGTCGCGGCCGGCCAGCCAGCCGATGTCGGTGGTGAACCTCCCGTCGGGCCCCACCGGGTTGAGCATCGGGAGCCCGTGCTGGCGGCCCAGCTGGCGGTCGACCTCGCCGAAGGCCGGGGCCAGGTGGACGAGGCCGGTGCCCTCCTCGGTGGTGACGTAGTCGGCCGGCACCACCGAGAAGGCGCTGGACCCCGGCTCGACCGAAAGGTCGTCGAACGGACGGCGGTACCGGAGGCCGACGAGGGCGCTGCCGGGGAGCCGGGCGGCCACCCGTCCGGCGGCGACCGTCCCCTCGCCGAAGACCTGGTCGACCAGCTCGTCGGCCACCACCATCCCGTCGACCACTGCGTAGGTCAGGCCGGGGTTGACCGCCACCCCGGTGTTGGACGGGAGGGTCCACGGCGTGGTCGTCCAGACGAGCAGGTCGGTGGCCGGCCCGAGGACCGAGGGGTCGGGGTCGACGAGCGGCAGCCGGACGTAGGCCGACTCGTCCTGTTCGTCGGTGTAGACGCCGGCCTGGCCGAGCTCGTGGCTGGAGAGGGCGGTGCCGCAGCGGGGACAGTACGGCACCACCTTCAGGTCCTCGTAGAGCAGCCCCTGGTCGAAGAGGACCTTGAGGTGCCACCAGACCGACTGGACGTAGGCGGGGTCCATCGTCCAGTAGGCATCGTCGAAGTCGAGCCAATAGCCGATCCGCTCGGTGAGGCGCCGGAACTCGTCGACGTACTCGAGCACCGACGCCCGGCAGAGGGCCACGAACTCGGCGATCCCGACCTCCTGCTCGATCTGGCGCTTGCCCGAGATCCCGAGCCGCTTCTCGACCTCGACCTCCACCGGCAGGCCGTGGGTGTCCCAGCCGGCTCGTCGGGCAACCTCGAAACCGGCCATCGTCCGGTACCGGCAGAAGAGGTCCTTGTAGACACGAGCCCAGACGTGGTGGAGGCCGGGCCGGCCGTTGGCGGTCGGGGGCCCCTCGTAGAAGACCCACGGCGGGGCGCCGGCGCGCTGGGCCACCGAGCGCTCGAAGACCCGGTGGTTGGCCCAGCGCTCGAGCTCGGTCCGCTCGAGGGCCACGAAGTCGGCCTCGGGCGCCACGGCGCGCAACACCCGTCCTCGGTCGGGCGGGGCGGTGGTCGTCGTCGGGCGGGCTGCGGGGTCCACGGGCTGCCCAAGACTATTGGCTGGCCTGGGCCGGCCAGGGCGTGGGCACATCGCAGAGGGCGGTCACGACGAGACGATCCCGGACGGATCCTCTGCACTGGTGACCTTCGCCTCTACAGAACCTCCGGATGGGCCCGCACACTGGAGCCGTCGACCAGCCACCTGGGGGTGAGGAGAACGCATGGACGTCCGCGACGACGAGCAGCGGGTGTCCGGCTCGCCAACCGCCGGTCGATCCGGCGGCGGCACCAGCCTCCGGGAATTGCTGGCGGGCTACGACAGTGAGGTCGAGGAAGCCTTCGGTCGCGTCCTCGGGGCTTCCACCGGGACCGAGCGGGTCCGCCTCGTCCACAACGCCCTCCATCCGTCGATCGCCGTCCACGACGCCGTGCTCGGCTCGGCCCTCTGCCCGCTCCTCGAGGATCTCCCCGGCGGCGCCATCGTCGCCGACCGGCTGCGTGAGGGCTGCCGTCGGCGCACCGAGCTGCTGCAGCGGTTCGACACCCTGACCAAGGGCGTCGCCGCCCGCAACGTCTACCCGGTGTCCGGCGGCGAGGTCGAGGAGATCGTCGCCGACCTGCACGACAGCTTCGACGAGCACGCCGACGTCGAGACCCACCTGGTCGCCGACGTGCTCGAGTCGGCGGCGGCCAGCGCCGACCCCGGCGTCCTCGAGGCCCGAATGGCCATCGACGCCCGCCGGACCCCGCGGCACACCCACGCCGGGATGACCGAGCACCCGGGCTCGGGGGTGCGCCGGCGCCTCTACCGGTTCAGGGACGAGGTGATCGACTGGGTCGACACCCACCACGGCTGGACGGACGACGCCACGGCGCGTCGCTCGCCGAAGTCGGCCGAGGTCGCCACCCTCGAAGCCGAGTCGGTCCGGCCCGAGCTGACGGTCCGGGAGCTCCTGGCCAGCCACGACGCCGTGATCGCCGACCTCGCCGGCGAGCTGCCGACCGTCGTCGACGAGGCCGCCTGGGCCGAGACGGCCCACCGGCTGCAGGCGGCGTTCACGGTCCACGACCTCGTGGTCGGCGGTGTCCTCTGCCCGCTGCTCGAGGGCGTCCCCGAAGGACGGCCGCTGGCCACCCGGCTCCGCCAGGGCTGCGAGCACCGCTCCGAGCTGCTCAGTCGGTTGCAGGCGCTCTCCGCCGACACCGGGCCCGAAGGGGCGGGCGACGGGGCGGACCGGCGGCACGCCACAGAGGAGACGCTCTCGGCACTCCTCGAGAGCTTCGAGGCCCACCGCCAGGACGAGACCGACAAGGTGGCGGCCGTGCTCGAGACGCTCCCCGGCGACGCCTTCCGGACGTGGCGGTCGACGTTCGCCGACGTGATGTGGCCGTGGCACAGCCAGGGACCGAACCTGCTCGCCCTGCAGATGGCCCTGTCGGCCGAGACGGCGCCGACCCGGGCCCATCGGATGCTGACCCGTCACCCGAGGAGCCGGATGCTCCGGGCCGCCTACCGGACCGTCGACCACTTCGGTGACTTCTGGCGCGACACGGCGCTCGAGCGTTGGCTCGTGCCGAAGCGCCCGACGGCGCCGTTCACCCGACGCCGCCACTGAGGGGCACTCCGCCGCGTCGCTCAGGTGCGGGGAGGCGCCGGCGCCACGACTTGGGAGCGGTGCGGTGCCGGCGGCGCCGCCAGGGGGTCGGCCAGGTGGGTGGTGGCCAGTCGTTCCCAGAGGTCCTCGTCGACCTCGTCGAGAGAGCCGAGGACGGCGTCGGCGATGGCGAAGGCCGGGCGGTGGCGCTCGGCGGGCTCGGGGACGGCGACACAGGCCATCCGGGCCGCCTTCGCCGCCAGCACGCCGGCCGGCGCGTCCTCCCACACAAGGCAGCGCTCGGCGGCGACGCCGAGCTTCCCGGCGGTGGTGAGGAACACCCCGGGGTGCGGCTTGCCGTACGGCTCGTCCTCGGCCGAGTAGACGACGCCGAAGTGGCGCCGCAGGTCGAAGTGCGCCAAGACGACGTCGATCAGCCGGTACTCCGACGACGACGCCACGGCCAGCGGCAGGCGGTGGGCGGCACAGAGCTGCAGCGCCCGGTCGACCCCGGGCATCAGCGCGCCCTCCGACACGACGAGCTCGATCACCCGGTCGACCACCGACACGGCGACGGCGTCGGTGCTCGGACCGCGCCACGGGTGGCGCTCGAACCAGTAGCGGGTGACCTCGGTGACGAACATGCCCTTGGTCTGCCGGCAGGCCGAGGCGACGAGCGGCACCCCGAGGGCGCCGAGGATCTCGATCTCGGCCTCGTGCCAGAGCCGCTCGGAGTCGACGAGCAGCCCGTCCATGTCGAAGATCGACGCCTCGAAGTCGGCGGGCGCCCCGGCCGCGGGGCCGGTCGTCACCGGGGAATCAGCCGGGCAGTTCGGCTTCGAGCGCCGAGACGAGCCCGGGGTCGTCCGGCTCGACCTGCGGGCGGAAGCGGGCGACGACGTCGCCGGAGGGCGAGACGAGGAACTTCTCGAAGTTCCACGTGATGTCGCCGGCCTTGCCCTCGGCGTCGGGGTGCTCGGTGAGCTCGGCGTAGAGCGGGTGGCGGTCCTCGCCGTTGACGTCGATCTTCTCGAACAGCGGGAAGGTGACGCCGTAGGTGGTCGAGCAGAACTGCTGGATCTCCTCGGGCGTGCCCGGCTCCTGGCCCATGAACTGGTTGCACGGGAAGCCGAGCACGCTGAAGCCTCGGTCGCCGTAGGTCGCCTGGAGGGTCTCGAGCCCCTTGTACTGCGGGGTGAGGCCGCACTTCGAGGCGACGTTGACCAGCAGGAGCGCCTGGCCCCGGTACGGGGCGAGCGACGACTCCTCGCCGGCCAGCGTGTGGATCGGGATGTCGTAGAGGGACATGCCCCCGACGATACCGGCCCCGTCGGCGGCGGGCGCCGGGCCCCGTCGGCGGCGGGCGCCGGGCCCCGTCGGCGCCGGGCGGCGGGCGCCGGTGCGGCGCCGGCCGCCTGTGCGAAGGTGGCGCATGCCGACGGCGACGGTGGGTGGGGTCCGGCTGGCCTACGAGGTGTCCGGCGACGGGCCGCCGCTCCTGCTGGTCTGCGGCACCGGCCAGCCGGCGTTCAGCTGGCACCTGGCGATCGCTCCGGCGCTCGCCGCCGCCGGCTACACGGTGATCACCTTCGACAACCGGGGCATGCCGCCCTCCGACGTCCCGGCGCCGCCGTACTCGGTGGACGAGATGGTGGCCGACGCCGCCGGCGTGCTCGAGGCCGTCGGCCTCGGTCGGGCGAGGGTGGCCGGGCACTCGCTCGGCGGCATCATCGCCCAGGAGCTGGCGCTGGCGCGGCCGGACCTCGTCCGGGCGGCGGCGCTGATGGGCACCGTCGGGCGGGCCAACGCGATGCTCCGCGCCTGGACGGCCGGCGAGCTGGCCCTCGCCCGGGAGGGGATCGAGCTGCCGGCGGCCTACGAGGCGGCGGTCCTCGCCCTGCAGGTGGTCGGAGCGGGCCGCCAGCTCGACGACGGGTTCGTCGGACCGTTCGTCGAGCTCACGGCGGCCGTCCCCCGATGGACCGGACCAGGGCGCGAAGGCCAGTACGCCGCCGACGCCGCCTACGACGACCGGCTCGGGGCGCTCGCCGGCGTCGCCGTCCCGTGCCTGGTGGTCGGCTTCGAGCACGACCTCGTCACGCCCCCGGCGCTCGGGCGCGAGGTGGCCGAGGCGATCCCGGGGGGTAGGTATGTCGAGGTCCCGGGGTGCGGGCACCTCGGGCCGATGGAGGATCCCGACGCCGTCCTCCCTCTCCTGATCGAGTTCTTCGCGGAGGTGTGACGTGCAGGCAGTGGTGATCGACGACGGGACGCTGCGGTTGGACGAGCGGCCCGAACCGGTGGCCGGCGACACCGAGCTGCTGGTGGCCGTCCGGGCAGCCGGGCTGAACGGGGCCGACATGCTGCAGCGCAGGGGGCGCTACCCGGCCCCGCCGGGGTGGCCGGACGACATCCCGGGGATGGAGTTCGCCGGCGAGGTGGCCAAGGTCGGCCGCCAGGTGAGCCGGTTCCGGGCCGGCGACCGGGTGATGGCGCTGGTCGGCGGCGGCGGCCAGGCGACCTTCGCCGTGGTCGACGAGGCCCACGCCCTGGCGGTCCCCGAGGGGGTCGACTGGACGGCGGCCGGCGGCTTCCCCGAGGTGTTCGCCACCGCCCACGACGCCCTCTTCACCCAGGCGGCGCTCCGTCCGGGCGACCGGCTGCTCGTCACCGGTGCCGCCGGCGGCGTCGGCACGGCGGCGGTCCAGCTCGGCGCCGCCACCGGCGCCCGGGTCGTCGCCTCGGTCCGGGACGCCTCCCTGCGCGACGGCGTCGCCGCCCTCGGGGCCGACGACGTGGTCGACCCGTCGGAGGTGGCCGACAGCGGTCCCTACGACGTCGTCCTCGAGCTCGTCGGGGCGGCCAGCCTCCCGAGGGCCTTGGGCGCGCTGTCGCCGGGTGCCCGGGTGGTCGTCATCGGGGTCGGCAGCGGCGCCAAGGTCGAGCTCGACCTTCTCCGGCTCATGGGCAGCCGCGCCCGGATCTCGGCCTCCACCCTCCGCGGCCGCGACAAGGTGAGCAAGGCGGTCGTCGTCGCCGAGGTGGCCGCCCACGTGCTCCCGTTGCTGGCCGACGGCCGAGTCTGCGTCCCGGTGGCCGGCACCTTCGCGATGTCGGAGGCGGCCGCCGCCTACGACCGGTTCGAGGAGGGCGGGAAGCTCGGCAAGGTGGTGCTGCTCGCCTGAGCGCCCGCGGCCCGACGCGACGGCGACCCGCCGGCAGCGCCACGGGACGCCCGCCGGCGGTGATCAGCTGCGGTTGGCGGCGCGGGTCGGGCTCTCGACCAACCGCTCCCAGTCGTGGCGGTTGGCGGCCACCGCCTCCTCCATGGCCGCCCAGCTGGCCTCCGGCTCGTCGGGGATCACCATGTTGAACTGCCCGACGTCGTGGCGGATCTCGAGCACCTCGACACCGTCGGGCCCGGCCGTGTACCGGTACGGCGCCTTCGCCGGGACGAAGAAGGCGTCGCCGGTGCGCAAGGTCTGGCTCCCCAAGAGAGCCGACCCCGACAGGACGTAGTACAGGCAGTCGGCGTCGTGGGTGTGACGCACCAGCGGGTAGTTCGGCTTGAACCACAGCCGCAGGAGGCTGAAGCTGACGTTCCGCATGTGGAGAGGGCCTTTTACGTCCCCCAGCCCTCGGCTCGCTCAGCCCGACGGATTTCGACCTCGTCCAGCTGCACCAGTAGCTCCGTGAAGCGCCGTCCACGTTCGACTTCCGGCCGGTAGCGCTCCGCCTGCTCGGCGGTGAGCCACCGGGTGAACCTCTTGCGTCCCTTGCTGTAGCCCCACTGGATGTAGGGACCGTGCAGCTGGGGCGGGTCCGCTTTGCAGCGACAGCCCGGCTTGCCACACTTCATCATTCGCTCGACGATGCCGCCGGGCAGAATCCCGCCGTGCTCGGCCAGCAGGTCGACGAGATGCTGGCGGGCGATCGCCACGCGCTGTTCGTCGCGTGCGCTCATCTCGATCGACCGGCAGGGATCCACCACCACATATCCATCACTCTATACAGTGTAGGACATGCCGGCAAGCACGCTTCCGTCCGACGGACCGTTCCGGTTGCGGGCCGAAGTGCTCTCGGCGTTGCCGATCGTGGACCACTTCCTCGGTCGACTGGGGGTGGATCGCCTGCTCGGGTCCTTCGTCCCCGCTACCGATGCTCGGGTGAAGCTGAGCGCGGCCACGGCCCTCGGGGTGCTCGTGCGCAACCTCGCTCTGTGCCACCAGCCCGTCTACGCGCTGGGCGAGTGGGCGGTTCCGTTCGATCCGGACCTGCTCGGGCTCGGGGCCGAGCAGGTCCGTCTGTTGAACGACGACCGTGTCGGCCGGGCGCTCGTCTCGCTGTTCGATGCCGACCGGGCCAGCTTGCTCAACCGCCTGGTGCTCGACATGGTGGCGGAGTTCTCCCTCGACTGCTCACAGCTGCACAACGACTCGACGTCGGTGACGCTGCAGGGGGCCTACCGGGACGCCGACGGCCGGGCGCGCGGTTCCAAGCCCACCGTCGCTCTCGCCAGAGGCCATTCGAAGGACTTCCGCCCGGATCTCAAGCAATTGGTCTTCATCCTCACGGTCTGCGCCGACGGGGCTGTCCCCGTCTCCTGCCGGACCGCGGATGGCAACACCGAGGACTCGACCACCCACATCGCCACCTGGGACTCGCTCGTCGCGCTCTTCGGTCGCACCGACTTCTTGTACGTGGCCGACTGCAAGCTCGCCACCAGGGACAACATGGCCCACATCGTGAAGAACCAGGGCCGCTTCGTCTCGGTCCTGCCCGCCACCCGCAAAGAGGACGCCCAGTTCCGCCACTGGATCGTCGACCACGAGCCGGAGTGGACCGAGGCGCTGCGCCGCCCCCGGCGCCTCTTTGGGCCCGACGACGTCTACGAGACCACCGAGGCGCCGTGGCCGAGCGCCGAGGGCTACCGGGTCATCTGGGTGCGCTCCTCGGCGAAGGTCGAGCGCGACGCTGAGTCACGCCGGGCACGCATCGCGGCGGGCATCGACGCCCTCGACGCCCTCAACCAGCGGCTGGCGTCGCCCAAGACCCGGATGAAGACCGTCGCCGTCATCGAGACCGCGGCCGCCGCCGCCGTGGCGGAGGCGGGGGCGACGCGCTGGGTCACCTTCAGCGTGGAAGAAACCACCGAGGTGCGGCACCGCCAAGAGACCCGTGGTCGGCCCGGGGCCAACACCCGCTATCGGCGCATCGAGACCACCAGGCATCGCCTGCGCTTCGACGTCCGCGAGGACGTCGTGGCCATCGACGCCTGCTCGGACGGCTGCTGGCCGCTCATCACCTCCGAGCGCGAGCTCACCTGTGCCCAGGTGCTCCTCGCCTACAAGTACCAACCAAACCTCGAGCGGCGCAACCACATGCTGAAGGGCCCGCAGGAAGTCGCCCCGATGTTCCTTCGCGACCCCGCCCGCATCGAGGGCCTCATGACGTGCCACTTCGTCGCCATGGTGGTCCACGCCCTCGTCGAACGCGAGATCCGCCGGGCGATGGCAGCGCGCGAACTGACCGAGATCCCTCTCTACCCCGAGGGTCGGGGCTGCTCGGCACCGAGCGCGCCACGGATCTTCGCCATCTTCAACGGTGTCGCCCGCCAGCACCTCGTCGACGCCGACGGCCAGCTCATCCAGACCTTCCCGCCCGAGCTGACCACGCTCCAGCAGACCGTGCTGGACCTCCTCAGTGTTCCGGCGTCGAGCTATCGGTGATGGGGGCCGCAAAACCGGATCCGCACATGCGGAACGTCAGCTGAAGCCACCCTCTTCGGGCTGTTGGCGCAGCAGCACGTCGACCGTGCCGCCGGCTCCGAGCCCGGCGGCCAGGGCGTCGCCGAAGCGCCGTCCGGATTCGGCGGACATCTCCGGGGCGGTCATGAAGTCGGTCTCTTGCAACGGGACGGCATCCTCTGCCCGGTGGATGGTGATCCCCCGCCGACGACCTCGGTTTCGCTCAGCCACGCCGCCCCCTTGGGCCCTGTCCGGCTGGTCCGGCCCCGGCCGGATCTCACGGTACCGCCGACCGAGGGTGGTTGCCGCGTCAGCCGCCGGTCGCACGCCGGCACCTCGGGGTACCGGCGGTGACGACAGTCAGGCCTCGACGACCTCGGTGGCGTCGAGCTCCCAGAAGGCCCGCAGCGCCGCCAACTTGCCCCGGCCGTCGCTCTTGTAGGTGTAGACGCCGCGCACGATCGCCACGTGGGTGCCGCCGGCGAGCGTGGTGCGGATCGTCCCGACGTCGGCCACCTCGTCGCCGCAGAGGTAGGACCGCTCGATGTCGAAGGTGATCCGCTCGCTCGGGGCGATCACCCGGTCGTAGAACGCGGCGATCGCCTGGCGTCCGCGATGGCCGTTGCCGTCGGGATCGAACGGTGACCGGCCGATCGGGTCCTCGACGACGGCGTCGTCGGCGAACAGCGCGAGCCACCCCTCCCGGTCCTTCGCCTCGACGGCGGCCCTCGAGGAGCGCCCGAGCTCTCGTGCGGTGATCTCTCTGTCGCCCATCGTCGGTCCCTCCCCGGTCGGCGCCGAGGCTACCGGGCGCTCCACGTCGCAGTCCCGGCGGAACTTGGTGGACATCGGGTGCGCGTCGGGCGCCGCCGGCGTAGCCACCAGCTCGCCGCCGGCGGCGAGCTGACGGGCCGTCGGCTTTCCCCAGGTCATCCTGCTGATCGGGCTTCGGGCACCGTATACTTCCCACCACACGGGGGCACCGGTGCTCCCCGTCGCGGAGGGGCGCAGGTGTCCAAGGGACGTCGATGATCGACCAGGCCACGCTCAGGGTTCTCGTCCATTCGACGATGACCGTCTTCGACGCCGACGCCGCCTCGGACGGCCCGACGGCCGACGCGCCGGTCGAAGGCAAGGTGATCGGCGTCACCGACCGGTCGCAGCTCGAGCTCACGACGTCCGACGACCGCGTGCTCGAGCTCGACTGGCACGACGTCCACGCCGAGACCGGGTCGGGCAACGGCAAGTTCCAGGTGCTGGCGACCCTCGAGGTCACCGTCCAGCGGCCCGGGACGACCCTCTGCCTGCTCACGCCGCACAACCCCGGGGAGGTCCACCAGCAGCGCGAGTGGCTCCGGGTGCGGACCTCGGTGCCGGTCCGGGTGGCCAACCTCGTCGGCGGGTCCGGCGGCGAGCGGGTGGTCGACACCGTCTCGGTCGACCTCTCCGGCGGCGGGATACGCCTGCTCGACGGGACCGGCCTCAAGATGGGCTCGACGATGACGCTGCTCATCGACCTCCCGTCGGGCCGGGTCGAGGTCGACTGCCAGACCGTCTCGGAGGGACAGGACGGCTCGGCCGGCCTGCGGTTCCTCCGGCGCCCCGAGTCGGTGTCCCAGCAGATCATCCGCCACGTCTACGACGTGCAGCTCGCCGCCCGCCGGGCCAACCGGGCGAGCGTCTGACCGGCCCCTCCGTTCCGGGAACCAGCCGGTCCGTCCCGGGCACCAGCCGGTCCGTCCCGGGTCAGGCTGATCCGTCCCGGCTCAGGTCCCGACCTTGGCGATCACCTCGTCGGCGAACCAGCGGAGCTTGTCGAGCTTGGCGGTGAGCGGCTCGACGTCCGGTCCGACCTCGTAGGGCCAGCGGAAGCCGACGATCACGTCGGTCACCCCGCGCTCTTCGAGCCGCCGGACGCCGTCGACGCTGAAGGCGTCCATCGAGATCACGTGGACCTCGAAGGGGCGGCCGCCGAGCCGCTCGTCGGTGCCCTCCCGGCGCCGGTGCTCCTCGAGCCGCCGCAGCAGGCCGTCGAGCAGCTCGGGGTCGCCGCCGCCGTGCAGCCACCCGTCGCCGACCGCCGCCGCCCGCCGGAGGGCGGCCTCGCCGTGCCCGCCGACCAGGATCGGCACCGGCTCGGTCGGCACCGGCGAGAGCTTGACCGCCGGCAGGTCGTAGACCTCGCCGTGGTGCTCGAAGTAGCCCCCGGCCGACAGCCCCCGCAGGATCGCCAGCGCCTCGTCCATCCGCTGGCCGCGCCGCTCCCAGGGGACGCCGAGCACCTCGTAGTCCTCGCGCCACGGGCTGGTGCCGACCCCGAGGGCCAGCCGGTTCCCGGTGAGCACGGCGGTCGAGGTCACCTGCTTGGCCACGAGCACCGGGTTGCGGACCGGGAGCTTGACCACGAAGGTGACGAAGCGGAGACGCTCGGTGATGGCGCCGAGCGCCGGGATCAGCGAGAACGGCTCGAGGAACGGCTTGTCCTCGAGGAACTCGCGGGTGCCGTCGGGGTTGAAGGGGTAGGTGCTGTCGGCGTGGAGGGGATAGCAGATGCTGTCGGGGACGACCATCGAGTGGTAGCCCGCCTCCTCGGCCGCCGCGGCCAGCGGGCCGTAGAACGACGGGTCGGTCATCGACTCGGCATAGGAGAATCGCACGAGGCCTCCGTTGGTCGATCGGGTCGGGCGCCTACCATGCGACCGATGTCAGAGCTTGCCAGCAGCGCCGCCGCCCCGTCACCCGGCACCGGGGCCGACCTCCCAGGGTCGGCCGATGTCGGCCAGCCGGCCGACGTCGACCTCGAGCTGCTCGAGGCCGAGGCGCGCCGGGTGATCGGTGAGATGCCGTACGCCTACTACGCCGGGGCCGCCGATGAGGAGCGGCTCCTCGCCGAGAACCGCGCCGCCTGGGGCCGGCACCGGCTCCACCCGAGGGTGCTCGTCGACGTGTCGGTGGTCGACCCGTCGACCACTCTCCTCGGGGCGCCGGTGGCGTCGCCGGTCTTCGTCGCCCCGACCGCCATCCAGGGGCTGGCCCACCCCGACGGCGAGGTGGCCACCGCCGTCGGGGCCGCACGGGCCGGGGCCTGCCTGATCCTGTCCTCGCTCGCCACTCGCTCGCTCGAGGACGTGGCCGAGGCGGCACCCGACGCCGTCCGCTGGATGCAGGTGTACGTCGTGCGCGACCGCAGCGCCACCGCCGAGCTGGTCGCACGGGCGAAGGCCGCCGGCTACCGGGCGCTGGTGGTGACGGTGGACGCGCCGGTGTCGGGGCTGCGCCTGCGCGAGCTGCGCGGCCAGGTCCGCCTCCCCGACGACCTCGACCTGCCGAACCTGGCCCCGTCGGCCGGCGAGCGCGCCCATCGCGGGGGCTTCATGGCGGTGGTCACCTCGGAGTTCGACCGGTCGCTCACCTACGACGACATCGGGTGGCTGGCCGGCCTCTCCGGGCTGCCGGTGGTGGTGAAGGGGGTCCAGCGGGCCGACGACGCTGCCCGCTGCGTCGCTGCCGGCGCCGCCGGGGTCGTCGTCTCGAACCACGGGGCGCGCCAGCTCGATGACGCGCCGCCGACCGCCGAGGTGCTGGCGCGGGTGGTCGATGCGGTGGGTGGACGGGCGGAGGTCTACGTCGACGGCGGCATCCGCCGGGCGGCCGACGCCGCCAAGGCGCTCGCCCTGGGAGCCCGCGGCGTCGGCGTCGGCCGGCCGCTGCTCTGGGCGCTGGCCACCGGCGGCTCGGCGGGAGTGGCGTCGCTGCTCGACTGGCTCCGGGCGGAGCTCGAACGGGTCATGGCGCTCTGCGGGGCCCCGACGGTCGACGACCTCGACCGCGGGCTCGTCGAGCCGGAGGGGACGGCCCAGTGAGCGAGACAGCGGCGACCCGCACCATCGCCGAGCACCTGGCGGCACGGGCCGAGGACGACCATCCCGGCCTGCTCACCCACGAGTCGTCGTGGACGTGGCGCCAGGCGGTGGCCGGCGGCGCCGCCCGGGGGGCGCTCGCCCGCTCGCTGCTGCGCCCGGGCCCGCCCCACGTCGGGGTGCTCCTGCCGAACGTGGCCGAGTACGTGCTCTGGCTCTACGGGGCGGCGCTGGCCGGGGCGACGGTGGTGGGCATCAACCCGACCCGCCGCGGCGAGGCGCTGGCGGCCGACATCCGGGCGACCGACTGCCAGCTGATCGTCACCGACGATGACGGCGCCTCGCTGCTCGACGGCCTCGACCTCGGCCTCGGTCCCGAACGGGTGCTCCACGTCGACAGCGACGACTACCGCGCGCTCGTCGCCGGGCACCAGGGGTCGACGGTCGCCGGCGACCTGATCGCCGACGCCGCCGGCATCCCGTCGGACCAGCTCTACCTCCTCCTCTTCACGTCCGGCACGACCGGCCAGCCGAAGGCGGTGCGCTGCACCCAGGGCCGGCTCGGCGCCATCGCCAGTCTGACGAAGCAGAGCTACGGCTATCGCCGGGAGAGCGTCTGCTACTGCCCGATGCCGCTCTTCCACGGCAATGCCCTCATGGCGCTGTGGGCACCCGCCCTGTCGCAAGGCGCCACGATGGCATTGCGCCCCCGCTTCAGCGCCTCGGCCTTCCTCGACGACGTGCGCCGGTTCGGGGCGACGAACTTCAGCTACGTCGGGAAGGCCATCGCCTACATCCTGGCGACGCCCGAACGGCCGGACGACAACGACAACCCGCTGGTACTCGGGTTCGGCACCGAAGCCTCGGTCCACGACCGCGAGCGCTTCCAACGACGCTTCGACTGCCCGCTCGTCGAGGGCTACGGCCAGAGCGAGGGCGGGGCGGCCTGCACACCGGTGCCGGGGACCCCCCGCGGCTCGCTGGGCAAGCCTGCCCCCGGGGTCGACCTGGCGGTGGTCGACCCCGAGACGGCCGAGGAGTGCCCGCCGGCCCGCTTCGACGAGGCCGGACGGGTGCTCAACGCCGCCGAGGCGACCGGCGAGATCGTGAACCGCAGCGGCCGCGGCGGTTTCGAGGGTTACTACGGCGCCCCCGAGGCCGACGACGAGCGGACTCGCAGCGGCTGGTACTGGACCGGCGACCTCGGCTACCGCGACGCCGATGGGTTCCTCTACTTCGCCGGGCGGCGCGGCGACTGGCTCCGGGTCGACTCGGAGAACTTCGCCGCCGGTCCGATCGAGACGCTGCTCTCCCGGCATCCCGACGTCGCCGTGGCCGCCGTCTACGGCGTGCCCGACACTCGCTCCGGCGACCAGGTGATGGCCGCCCTCGAGCTCGTTCCCGGCGCCGCCTTCGACCCGGCCGGCTTCGCCGAGTGGCTCGACGCCCAGCCCGACATCGGCACCAAGTGGGCGCCGCGCTACCTCCGGCTCTCGCCGTCGCTCCCCCAGGTGGCCAACGGGAAGGTCACCAAGGTGACGCTGCGGGCCGAGGGGTGGGACTGCGACGACCCCGTCTGGTGGCGACCCGGACGCGGCGGTGGCCCTTACCGGCCGATGACCGACGCCGACCGGCGGGCCCTGGCAGAGGAGATGGCCACCCACCGAGGCTGACGCTGCGGACCGACGTTCCGAACGTGCCGGCCGGCGGCCGGCAGGAGGCCGCCCAACATCGCCAGGTGCTTCGAGAAGTGGGGGACGAGGAGGGCTCTTGCGCCGGCCAGACGTGCGCCCCCGGCGGTAGCGTGCAGTTCGGCGGGCGGTCCCGACCTGGCCGCCCCGGGGAGGCAGACCAGTGAGACACCCTTTGTCAACCCCGAACGTCAGTTCGACGTCAGGCGGCCTTGCTGGTCAAGCCGAGGGCCCGGTTCCGGTTGGCAACGTGGACGTTCTCGTCGTAGGCGACGTTGCGGGTG
>Ga0080006_1196238_pt1 | contig 28904 bp, 32 predicted proteins | sample RS3BMetagenome_FD_69209 | JGI IMG/M metagenome (GOLD analysis project Ga0080006, IMG submission 69209) | Ferric oxide microbial mat and aquatic microbial communities from Rainbow Spring, Yellowstone National Park, USA - RS3B (SPADES... ...
ATCTGGAGCATTCTCCCGTTCGATACGCAGGCGCAATGCCTCGATCACAGGCTGATAGGGCATTTGACCACCGGTTTCAAATGCTTGTCCTTGCAACACATCCGCTCCTTCCGTCTCTGCCAAGGCAGGGTTTACAAAATTATACCTGTGCATTTACATTTAACTTTCATATATACTTTCTGTATTATAGCACACGCTACCGCTTGCGTGAAAGGATCGCTGTCATGACGAAGAAAACACATACCTTGTCCGAAGAGCAACAAGCTAAACTGATCGAGTTGTTAAACCGTCGATTAGCCGACGCCATTGATCTCCAATTGCAATGTAGGCAGGCTTATTGGAACGTCAAAGGGTTTCAATTCATGGCTCTACGCGATCTGTTCGACAAGATCGTTGCGGACGTGGAGAAGGATGCCAATCTGATTGCCGGGCGCATTGTGCAACTGGGTGGCATGGCAGAGGGAACGGCACGTGCGGTCGCCAGGCGCTCATCACTCGATGAATCGCTGGTGATAGCCGAGAGAGGCAGGCACATTATGACTCTTTCAGCCTCACTCGTCGCCTTTGGTAGAGGGCTGCGCTACGCCTGCGAGCAGGCAATCGAACTGAAAGACACTGATACGACGACTATCTTCACAGAGATCGCACGCCGCATCGATACCTGGCTCTGATTTGTTGAGACAAGCCAACAAACGGATGGTTAAGCAAAGAGAGAGTGATATAACACTTTCATAACGCTTTGTATAACGGTTGGAAGGTATGCTCTACATAGAGAACCTTCCCAGGTTCTCCATCAATGGAGAAGGAAAAACGAAGAGAGTGAGATATAGGTATCGATACCTCTGTCCCAGGAAAAGGAAACAATTATGACACTTGCAACGCTTCTTGTTGGAGCCACTCTGAACCCAGGAGGGCTGATTGCATGGTTGATTGTTGGGTTGGTTGCTGGCTTCCTTGCAAGCCGAGTGATGCGTGGAGGGGGCTATGGGCTGATTGGCGATATTGTTGTCGGCATTGTCGGAGCATTTCTCGGAGGATGGTTGGCAGGTTTTCTGGGCCTCGGCACCACCTATGGCTTTATCGGCAGTATTGTCATTGCCTTCATTGGAGCTTGTATTCTCATCGCCATTCTACGCGCTGTCTCAGGTAGCCTGCACAGGCGGTGAGTATAGGAGAAAGTGTAACGGAATAAATAATGGAAGGATGAAGCAATAAAAATAATAGAGCAAAATAGAATTTTTTCAATTTCTTTTTAGGAAGCCAGAAGGAGGCTTGTTATGAATATACTAGTATAATGACCACAACTCAAACGTCTGCCTCCTCACGTAAAGGGACAGACGCACCCGAGTTACCAGCAGATGGGCTTGCTCCTTCGCCTTACGCGAGGAGGATGGTTCTCGATCTCTGGCATATATGCAAATTCTATCTTGGGCTGCTGGCAACGATTCTGGTATTGCTGGCATGGACAACGAATCTCGTCGCAAAACCACTGGCAACCATTTTTGGCGGTTCTGTGACCCTCGTTGGGATGGGGATAGCTTACGTCACCTATGCACGCACAAAACAGCAAGGATATGTAGCAGTGCCTATTACTCACGGAGAAGAATATCTACCTGGATCACTGCTGGCGGTGTTAGTAGCCGATGATGTACACAACGAACGTCGGCAAGTGATCACGGCTCGAAATGTGTATGCTCATCCCTGGAATGACTTCTGGTATGGTGGACTCAATTACCAGATTGAGCATCATCTCTTCCCCAGTATGCCACGCAACAATCTAAAAAAGGCACAGAAGGTCGTGAAAGCGTTCTGTCAGGAGCATGAGATTTCGTACTACGAGACATCGGTCGCCCGGTCATATAAGGAGATATTGTCATTCTTGCATGGAATTGGCACACCTTTGCGCAAGCAGGCTCTTCACACCCAGGGTTAAACGATAATATTGCTGATACTCACGATGATTGGAGCGATCATCGTGCATTTATAACGTAAAGAGACCTTTTGCATCGCCGCTACCATTATCCTGCTCATACACGCCTGGGAGATTGCTAAAGCCCGCCTATACTGTTGCCCCTTTCAGGTCAGATTCGCCGGTATCAATCGTTCTACAATGACGACGTCGGTCCAGATGCCCTCATGTTTGGCATGTTTCTCATAAATGCCGACCTCGCGGAAACCGAGTGAGCCGACTAAGGCACGGCTCGCTGTGTTCTCCACGAATATGCGCGATACCAGTTTCCAGAAACCCGCCCTCTCTGCTGCTTGCAACAATGCCTCTAAAGTCAGGCGACCAACACCGGCCCCACGCCGTTCGCGTGCCACATAGACCGAACATTCCGCAATGCCCGCATAGCAGGCACGCGGACGATAGGTGGATGTCGAGCCAAAAGCGATGACGCCGTGTTCGTCTTCGGCCACCACTATTGGATGCACACCATCAAACCAGGCCCGAATATCTTCTGGAGTACGCAACTGTGTCTCATAGGTCGCAATACGGTCTTCGATGCCCTGATTGTAAATATGAGCGATAGCGGCAGCATCATTGGGTGTTGCGTCTCGCGTCCGAATCATACTTCACGCTCTCTACTATTCTATATCTCCTGGTTAGTATCGCTGATAAATAAGCGCAATGCCGGTAAATAATGGTCACGGTAGAGCGTATCGTACATCTCTACATTCTGAGCGTTGGGTGTATATAACTGCGTGGCACAGCGAACGGCGGAAGAAGCCTCTGTAGCAGAGTCAAAGACTTTTGTACCTATACCTGATAGTAATGCCGCGCCTGTGGCTGCCGCCTCGGTAATCTGCGGTACTTTGATGGAACCACCAGTCACATCCGCCAGAATCTGGAGCAATAACGTTGAGCGTGTAGCACCGCCAATGACAGTGATTTCCTGCTGCGGTGCTGCGATGCCCAGCTTACACAGCATCTCCGTATTATCGCGCAACCAGAAAGCCAGCCCTTCTAGCAGGGCGCGTAGCAGTTCCGGGCGGTGATGAGCCGGTGTCAGGCCAAGCATTGCTCCGCGTGCCGTGCTATATCGATACGGCGTACCGAAACCGAGCAGCGCGGGGAAAACAAGAGCATCACGCGAGCCAGGCGGCACCTCTGCCGCCTCTTGCAACGCCTGAGTAAAAACCTCTGGGGGAACCGTTTGCTGTTCTCCCTGACCATAAAGCAATGACACGAGCCATTCCAGAGCACCGCCTGCCAGATTCAGCGCCCCCAGGGTCACATAGGTGTGTTGAACAACGTAGGCGTAACTGGTATAGCCCGCCGCGAACAAAGCTGGCTCTGGACGAAAGCTATCACTGATAGCTAGAATTGCCCCTGCTGTTCCCAGTGAGACCAGCAGATGGCCGGGACGGGTCACGCCCGTTGCCAAAGCTCCACACAAATGGTCGTGCCCACCGGTTGTAACGACCGTCTGCGCCGGTAGACCCGTCTGCTCTGCCACCGCTTTCCGTATAGTGCCAATCGGCGTTCCGGCAAGCAAGGCCGGAGGGAACCATGCTGCCGACAATCCCGCCTGGGCCAGCAGCGACTCCGACCAGCTAAGCGTCTGCTGATCGAAGAGCATTGTGCGAGAGGCAATGCTGTAATCGGTAGCAAAGCTACCGCTCAGTTTCCATAGCACGAAGTCTTCGATGCTGAGCCAGCGCTCAATACGCTCAAACACCTGTGGAACATGACGGCGCAGCCAGAGCAGCTTATTGACGCCAAAGATGGGGTCGAGAATCTGCCCCGTCACGCTAAAAATACGCTCTCGCCCAACTGTCTCTTGCCACCATTGCACCTCTGCTGCCGTGCGCTGGTCATACCAGGCAATGGCTGGATACAAGACATTGCCATCCCTATCAATAGGAAATGCCGACTCGCCCATGCTGGCAACGGCAATGGCACGAATGCGTTCAGGATGCTCGCATTGTTCTATAGCTGCCTGGATACTTTGCAAGACCGTTGCCCATAAATCCTCTGCATCAAATTCGCTCCATTCAGGCTTTGGATGCTGCGTGATGGTGCGACAACTCCCGACAGCGCAAATGCGACCGGCCTCTACATCAAAGATCACGGTCTTGGTATTCGTTGTGCCGACATCAATGCCAACAAGATACATGGTGATACTCCTTTGTATATCCACATGCGTCACACGCTACCGGGAATAGCCTTTCTATAACATTCTTAACATCGCCAATTTATACACTCTGCTTACTTTCCTCTAAAACACGTAATGCTTCATCTACGCTGGCATCACGATGTACAAGAGCAACCAGAGCCTGGGTCATCCCTCTCGGCGATGGCGATTGCCATACGTTGCGTCCGATCACCACGCCTGCTGCACCAGCATCGAGAGCATCACGAATAGCGCTCAGAAACTCACGGTCACTACGGGTTTTTGGACCCCCTAGCACCAGTACGGGCTGATAGCACGAGCGAATAACTTTGCGAAAGCTTTCTCGCTCACCCGTGTAAAACGTTTTGATGACATCGGCTCCGTTTTCAATCGCCATACGGCACGTATCGGCTACCGCGTTTACCTCGCGGCTTGCCGGGTGGGCTTCAAAACCATAGGGCAAGGCCTCGGCCATAATCGGAATGTTCCAGCGATGCAATTCTGAGGCAAAACGCGGGAAATAGATGGTCGAATTGTGTCCATTGACAATGCCAGGAAAAAACATGGCGGCGGCGGCATCTGCCCCCGTGCTGAGAACATCATTCACACCAAGTAGGAGTTCTCGTGGCTGTTCTAGCAGAGGCGACGTAGCTCCATCGCAGCGGAGTATCAGGCCAACATCTTTGAGTTGCTTGCTAAAATGACGAGCAATGCCGATGCTGGTAAGGATGACATCAGCGCCACCGGCAATCACCTCTGCCAGCACTGACTCCGGGTTTTCCAGGCCCGCTACTGCACCATCGGTCGTCCCATGATCCAGCGCAACAACTACCGAGCGTCCATCTGAAGCAAAGAGGCGATGAAAACGCCGTCCTAAAAGTTCTTGCATTTTGACTTGTTCCTTCTATCTAATACATCTTAATATGTACTTGCTGGAAATACTCCTTGATCGTCTGCGCATCCGACAGGTTGTAGCTAAGCTGACCAATAGCACCCATCGAGAAGGCGGTTGCTAACCTTGCACAATCTACGAGATTGAGTGCCTGAATCTGCGCCACAACCAGCCCTGCTACCATCGCATCGCCCGCGCCAAAAGTCTTTTTCACCGCCATCGCTGGCGGCACCGCCTGTACCATCTGTATACGATCAACTAGCAGCGCGCCCCGCTTTCCCATTGAGACCACCACTAACTCAACATCCCCATTCAGCAACTGGCGTGCCGCCTGCTGCACCTCGGTTTCACCCGTCAAAGAACGACCGACAAGCTGTTGCAGTTCCTCAAGATTGGGTTTTACAATCGTTGGCCCGGCCTGTATGCCCGCCAGTAACGCTTCACCACTTGTATCCAGGATGATACGCTTCTTGCGCCGCTTGAGCTGCGTAATGATGGTGGCATAGCTTACCGTCGGCACACCCGGAGGCAAAGAGCCGGAGAGGACAAACCACTCGCAACCATCCGACAACTGCTCGATGGTGACGAACAAAGCCTCTATAGCCTCTTGAGAAGGCGCTTCACCGGGCATATTAATATCGGTCGTTTGTTGATTTAACTCATCAACAATTTTAACATTAATTCGTGTATCACCAGGAATGCGGATAAAGCGATCCTCAATGCCTCTAGACGCGAAGAACTGCTCGAAGATAGTTGCATTGGCCCGGCCAAGATACCCCGTCACGACTGTCTCGTAGCCATAATCAGCCAGATATGACGCGACATTCACCCCTTTACCGCTTGCCGCAAAACTGAGCGACTGGCCCCGATTGACACGACCAGGATGAAAGTTATTTACGCTCACCGTCTGGTCGATAGCCGGGTTAAGTGTTACGGTTGCTATCTTCATCCTTCCACCACTGCTGCGTCAATGTGCAGACTCATTTTCCTGCTTTGCGCCCTCTGCCACAATAGTAGTGAAACGATGGATACGCGGGTCAATGAATTGATCAAACTCGTCATAGCTCGGACTGGAAAATTCCGAGATAATCGCGCCTTCGTCACCTGCCTGAAACCAGTGCCAGGTATTGGGAGGAATGGTATATTGATCGCCGGGATGCAATTCGATCTCGTGCAAAACCGTGTAGTATGGCTCGCTCCCCTGAGGGATACGCGCCTGGATGGTTGGCGTCGGTTCACCTTCCACATAGAGCCAGACCTTGCCCCAACGGCAACGAAAAGTCTCTTGCTTGCCGGGGTTGGTGGCGCTTAGTGGCGGATGGCGATGTTGCGCGCAGGTCTGACGCGGCACCATAATCAGTTCTTTCGCGCAGTAGCGGTCATTATTGATATAGACAACAAGCTGCAAACCTGTACGTTCCAGTTCATTGAGGGCAAAATCGACGACCTCCATCTGCGTCTGTTCCTGGGGGGTTAAGACGATCCCTGCCTGCGCCAGCATTTGCGTGGCTCGTGCTTGCATCGCCCGTACCTGGCTTGTAGTCAACATCGTCTCTGTACTCCTTTACTCTCCGTTTTCGCTTTCATCATGCGGTGTAATGCGCACTTCGGGCGCATCATGCAATTGCTTAATAACTGTACTATATTCGGCACCGACCATTAAACTCACCACGTCATTCTCGTTGGTTTCACTGACCTTGCGTTCGCCAGCTTTATTGCCACGACGCATAACAATCACACGATCAGCAACCGCAAAGACATCTTGCATGTTGTGGCTAATCAAAATCACCGGCACACCGCGACTGCGCAAAGTACGAATCAATTCCAGCACCTTGAGTTGCTCCGGCACACCCAGCGCTGCCGTCGGCTCATCCATAATCATGACACGCGCGTTCCAGTAGACGGCGCGCGCAATAGAGACGGCCTGACGTTGACCGCCGGAGAGTTGACGGATAGGAGTGCGCAAGTCGGGAATACGAATATCCAACTGATCGAGAACCTGGCTTGCTTCACGCATCATATAAGAGCGATTAAGCACCTTGAAGATGCCAAGCTGGCTGCGTACCCGCTCGCGGCCTAAAAAAATATTGGCGCTGGCATCAAGATTTTCACACAGCGCTAAATCCTGGTAGATGGTTTCTATGCCGCGCCGCCGCGCCTCCAATGGCGTCGAGAACGAGACCGGTTCCCCATCGAGCAGTATTTGTCCACCATCAGGCTTATAGACACCAGAGATCATTTTGATCAGCGTTGATTTGCCTGCTCCATTATCGCCAAGCAATCCCACCACTTCGCCGGGATATACCTCCAGGCTGACATTATTCACAGCAACGAGGCCGCCAAAGCGTTTAAAGAGGTTTTTAACCTGCAAGATCGGCTGTGCATCGGACATAGTATGCTCCTCCTACTTTCGCTTAGCTGCGCTCAATCAACTGCTTCTTTGCCTGATCGACCAGCACTGCCAGGATAATGACGGCACCGACGGCGATAAATTGCCAGAATGGGTCAATGCCCAGAAAGATTAGCCCGTTCTGGATAATCGAGATAATCAGTGCGCCAATGACCGTGCCGAGAACATTGCCTTCACCGCCAAAGAGCGAGGCACCGCCGATAATGACCGCCGCGATGCTGTTGATCAGCAGAGGATCGCCCACATCCGCCGCTCCATCGCTAAAACGCATCGTGTAGAGAAAACCGGCCAGCGCCGCCAGCAGGGCCGAAAGCAGATAGATCAGGATAATCTGCCGCGCCACCGGAATACCTGCGCGCCGCGCCGCCTCCTGGTTGCCCCCTATCGCATAGGTATAGCGACCAAAACGAGTCTGTGAGAGCAACCATGCACAGATCAGCACAACAATGATGAGCAATATCAAAGGATAAGGTAGAAGCTGCACAATCTGACTGGGGCGTACTCCCTGAAGATTCGTTGGCAAATGGAAGAAGCTAAAACGCCCATCGGGCAAAAGGTAAAGCAGATAGCCATTGCCAAGCTGGCCAACCCCATTTGTCGGCACGCTGACAGGTTGCCCACCGGAGAGAATAAAGCCGGTACCACGGGCTATGCCGTACATGCCAAGCGTGACAATAAACGGTGGCACGCGCAACCGCGCGATAATCAGGCCGTTGACAAGTCCTGGGATAAGGCCAACGAACAGACCAACCACCAGACCGGCTAACACAACGACAAAAAGTGGCACACTATTGCCCAGACGACTCATGACCAGAGCCGAGGCGACCGAGGCCATCCCCATCACAAAGCCGACCGAAAGATCTATGCCACCGGAAATAATGACAAAGGTCTGTCCCAATGCCATAATAAGTACCAGCGACATATCGGCCCCGATGGTCTGTAAGTTAAAAATGTTGAGAAAGCCCTGGCCGGTAATCGAGAAGAAAATAACTAGCAAGAGCAGGAATAGCCATGACCATCCCTTGCTGACGATGTCCAGAAGCTTTACCGGTGTTTTCCCAGGCTGAGGCCGCTCTGTTTCTGCCGTTGCTATGTCAGAAACTTTCATACGTTTCTCCTACTGGCATGTCTCGACATGGAAAGGGTAAAACATTCAGCAGGGCGAGCGCAAGGCATCATCCCACAATGACTAGCAATCAAAAGAGGTAACATATCATAGTAGGGGCGATGCCTTGCGCTCGCCCTCTCTGTTCCCTCCGAATGCTCGCCCTTCCTATCTTTTCTGATGAACCATGTTCCTTTCCATGTCAAAACATACCACACTGACTGGCAGACTAGCTACTCTTGTAGATGGCCGCCTGCGAGGCCGGATCATTCACATTGCTGCGATCAATAACGACATAGCCCGTAGCAACACGCTTCTTGATAAGGTCGGTCTGACCGTTCATGGCATACACACCGTATTGCACGGCAATACTGCCCATATCGGCAGGCTTCTGGGCAATCACCAGATCGACCACGCCATTTTGCAGGTCGTTAATTGCCTGCACCGGCGCATCAAAATTGGCGATCTTGATCTGTCCTTGCCTGTTAGCATTCTTGACGGCCTGCGCGGCACCCTCCGCGCTGAACAAATTGGTTCCAAAAATGCCGTTGACTAACGAACCCTTGCTGCTTGCCAGCAGTGAAGAAACCTGCTGTGAGGCTGTGGCGGCACTATCGTTGTCGTAGTTGTAGCCAACCAGCGTCACCGCTCCATGTGTCGCCTGAATCGCTTCGATGCAACCTTGCTGTCTCTGATCTGTGGTGCTAACGCCCGGAATGACATTCTCGATATAAATACCTCCCTTATTGCCTATGGCCTTGATAAGTGCCTGTCCAGCAATCATGCCACCTTGCACATTATCAGAGCCGATATAAGAGAGCGGGAAGGTTACAGGGCCACTGGTATAGTTGCCGTCTCCGATAAATGTATCAACAGAAATAACCTTGATACCGGCCTGATTGGCTCGTTGCAACGGCGCAATCATTGCCTGCTTGTCACAGGCGGCAATAATCATCACATCGACTTTGCGCGCAATGTAGGCATCGACTATCGGCGTCTGCAAGGTAGCACTGAATTGTGCCGGGCCGTCGGTGAGCAAGGTGACACCCAGCTTGTCCGCCATGGCCTGCGCGCCCTTCTGCATCGTGACATAGAAAGGGTCACCCTTGACACCGACAATCAACACAAAGGTGTACTTCTTGCTCGTCGTGCTGGAGCCGGAGCCGGAGCCAGAGGTGCTACTGCCACACGCGGCCAGCAGGCTCCCTCCTGCGAGGACAGCGGTGGTACCAACAAGAAATTTGCGGCGACTGATGGATGTTTCGGGATCGGGGATCATCATTGTAAGCTCCTCATTGTTTGTTTCAATCCGCGCCCAACTCACCAGTTGGGTGCGATACCTCGAAAAACGTGCAACTATGGACGCTTTAAGCAACAGACAACTGCGTCGAGATCAGTCAATTCCTCCTTTCCACACCGAAAGATTGCTGGCAAAGATATGTTGTAAATAATTGCATACGCCTGCCAAAAAGAGATCGCAATTGAGCAAAGTTGATTGATAGTAAGTATAAGTTGCTTCCTTGCGTTTGTCAAGCTCAATCTGGCTCCTATCGATACTTTGTCTTTTCAAGAGAGAATGTTATAATCAAGAATAATCAAGATCGATACGCTATGATTAAACTCAGGAGTGGTGATGATGAAAGAAACTTTGGACGACTCGCCTGATAGCATGCAGGAAGATACAACATCCGATAATGATGGTCGCACTTCATTGACCATAGAACGGCGTATGAATATTGTAAAAGCAGTGAATGCCCATAAGACCGCGACGGTGGCCGAGATTGCACAATGGCTGGGAGCCTCGCCTGCGACGGTACGGCGCGATCTCGCATGGCTCGACGAACAGGGGTTGCTGATACGCACACGTGGGGGAGCTACCGCTATCGATTACTCTTCACAGGTCACTTTGCACCGCACAACTCCCAGCTATGAGCAACGCCTCAACGAATATGTGGAAGAGAAGCGCTCTATCGGACAATGTGCTGCCGAAACTATTCATGATGGCGAGACAATCATTCTCGACGCCAGCACCACAAATCATTATATCCTGCCCTTCCTGGCTAAAAAACATGATTTGACCATCATTACGAACTCTCTCTATATGAGCCAGGAACTGATGACCATTAGCGAGACTCATCCGAGCATGACGGTAATCTGTACCGGCGGCACTCTATTCAGACGCTCTCACTCGTTTATTGGCATGATTGCGGAACAAGCTTTGAGCCAATTCTACGTGGACAAAGCCTTTATCGGACTGCGCGGCATCTCTCTCCATCATGGCCTCACCAGCCCATTTTCAGAAGAGATTCCGCTTAAACGCCAGATGATTAAGTGCGCACAACAAGTGTTTATTCTCGCCGATCACACAAAACTCAATCGCACCTCTGCTAATCTCATCGCACCGCTGAATGTTGTTCACACCGTCATCACAGACGCGCACGCCAACCCCGAAAGTATCCGTCAAATACAAAGTGCCGTTACGCGCGTCCTCATTGCACCACTGACCGAAGATACTAATACTACAGCAAGATAATGAAGATGAACCCAACCCCCTTGCGCGTGGACACGTTGGGATGAGCGGGGATGGATGTGCGACAGGTGACGCGCAATTATGAATTTTAACCATCACCATCCCCGTCGGGGCGTGATTCATCACGCCCTGCTCGCCCGTCGAGTCACTCCCAAAACGCGACCTTGCAGTTCCCCAACCGAAAATCACCATCCCCGTCGGGGCGTGATTCATCACACCCTGCTCGCCCGTCGAGTCGCTCCCAAAACGCGACCTTGCAGTTCCCCAACCGAAAATCACCATCCCCGTAGGGGCGTGATTCATCACGCCCTGCTCGCCCGTCGAGTCACTCCCAGGGCGTGATGAATCACGCCCCGACGGGATGGTTCCATTGCTGGTTTTTTGAGAAATTCTATCATCATACAAGGATGTGATCAATCACACCTAATGTTTCAAAATTGGTAGATTCATACCCTCGTCGCGGGTGCGGTGCGTGCCGACGACTTCTTGAATGCCGCCTTCTGGATAGACCAGTTTAGCCTCGTGTGGTGGAAGCAGGCTGGCGACCTCTTTTAGCACGGCATCCAGGAACTGATCTTCTGGCACTGTCTTAACGACCTGACCCTTGCGGAAGATGACGCCTTTGCCTTTACCGCCCGCCAGACCCACGTCGGCATCGCGCGATTCGCCGGGGCCGTTGACAACGCAGCCCATCACCGCAACGTGGATGGGCGTCTGCACTTTGGTCAGACGCTTCTCTACCTCGTTCGCTACCTGGATCACGTCAATTTCAACGCGACCACAGGATGGGCAAGAGACAAAGGTGACACCGCGATTGCGCAGTTCCAGCGCACGTAGGATTTCATAGGCCACCGGAATCTCTTCCTCTGGCTCGGCACTCAGACTGACGCGGATGGTATCGCCGATGCCCTCCGCCAGCAAGATACCGAGGCCGACGCCGGATTTGACGGAGCCGGAGACGAGCGTGCCCGCCTCGGTGATACCGAGATGTAGCGGATAGTCGGACTTTTGCGAGAAAAGGCGATAGGCCGCGATGGCCGTTAGCACAGAAGAGGATTTAAGCGAAACCACGATATCGTGGTAATCTAGCTCTTCACACCAACCAATGTACTCTAAGGCGCGTCCTACCATGCGCTCTACCAGATATTCGCGCTCGCGGCGGCGCGCCTCTGCCGGGTCGGTGCGCTCCAGTACGCCGTCGTCGCGCAGGCGCACCTGAATACGCTGCATCTGCGCGGCTTTGTCCAGCGCATCTATCGAGCCGGAGTTGACGCCAATGCGCATGGCAATGCCGCGCTCTTTGGCCGCTTTGACAATCTCTTCCAGCGATTTGCGCCCGTTGAGCAGGTTGCCAGGGTTAATGCGTACCTTATCGATGCCCTGCCGAATCGCCTCTAAGGCTAAGGCCGGGTTATAATGAATATCGGCAACGAGCGGAATGTGAATGCATCGTTTAATCTCACTAATGGCCAGCGCGTCTTCCATTTCCGGCACGGCAACCCGCACAATCTCACATCCCGCCTCTTCTAGCCGCAGAATCTGCGCTACAGTAGCTTCTACATCGCGTGTATATGTTGTGGTCATGGATTGCACCGCGATGGGTGCATCTCCACCAATCAATACATTACCGACACGAACTTGTCGCGTTTTTCTTCGCATAACCAGATTACTCCAATGGATAGCCAGTGCTAGCTGCCCCAGTGCATAATGTCACTGATGGTAATGACGACCATCAGGGCCAGCAGAACCGCCATGCCGATAAAATTGATCAAACCTTCGCGCTCCGGCTTCAGCCGCTTGCCGCCGCGCACCAACTCGATAAGTATGAGTAAGACGCGCCCACCGTCTAAAGCAGGGAAGGGAAGAATATTAATAATGGCGAGATTCAAACTCAGGATGGCCGTTAAGTTCAAGATGGGCCACCAGCCCAGAACGGGTACGGTCTGCGCCACCTCACCTGTAATCTTCACAATACCGACCGGCCCGGCCACCTGCGGTTTCACCGCCCCGGCAATCATCTGCCCAATCGCACCAAAGAACTGACCGGTCGCTTGAAAGGTATCGACGACACCTTTGATAGGGGCCTGCCAGAGTGGCGTATGGAGAAAGATCACTCTGGAGCTTGAAACAATGCCCATCGGCCCCTGTCCGGCGGGCGGATGGACACGCACATTGACCACCGTCGTGATGGGCGTCGTGCTACCTTCGTGTTCTATCGTCAGCCGCACCGGCACGGTTGCGTGCGGATTCGGGTCATGGTCTGCCGCGATCTCATTGGTGATTATCGTTTGCAGGTCGCTGAACAGCTTCACCGGTCGCCCGTTGACTGCGAGAATAGTATCACCAGTGCGCAAGCCTGCCGCCGCCGCTGGTGAACCGGGCACGACTTGACCAACAACGGCGGGGGGTACCGGCTCACCGACGCCGTAAGCGATGGTGAACAGCACCATTGCCAGAATCACATTCATGATGACGCCCGCACAGAGAACGATGATACGCCTACCCGCCGATTTGGCTGCAAAGCTGTGCGGGTCATAATAGCCCTGCTCATTTGTCATGTCTCCATTTTCGCCGGGCATACGCACAAAGCCGCCAATGGGCAAGAGATTCAGCGAGTAGAGCGTATGATTCGAGGCAGGCGCGTTAAAGTTTGTGAAACCGCCGCTGGTGCCCCCAAAGGGCGTCTGCTGACCCCCGTAGTAGGTCTCTTCCTCTTTAGGCCCGCCAAACCAGACGACTTCCCACCCACCACGATCACGCCTGCGAATGCCCACAATGCGCGGGGGAAAACCCAGCCCGAACTCCTCGACGCGAATACCAGCCCACTTCGCGGTGATAAAATGACCAAATTCATGCACCAGCACCAGGATTCCAAAGACAGGAATGGCTGCCAGCAGGTACCAGTTATTCATAGGTAACAAATTCCTTCATCTCCGTAGGGGCGTGATTCATCACGCCCTGTTCATCACGCCCTTCTCATCACACCCTGTTCATCACACCCTTTTCCACGCCCTGTTCATCACACCCTTTTCCACGCCCTGTTCATCACACCCTTTTCCACGCCCTGTTCATCACACCCTGTTCATCATGCTCTTTTCATCACGCCCTGTTCATCACGCCCTTCTCATCACACCCTTCTCATCATACCCTTTTCCACGCCCTTTTCCACACCCTTCTCATCACGCCCTGTTCATCACACCCTTTTCATCACGCCCTTTTCCACGCCCTGCTCATCACGCCCTTTTCCACGCCCTGTTCATCACACCCTTTTCATCACGCCCTTTTCCACACCCTTTTCATCACGCCCTGTTCATCATGCTCTTTTTGCCTACCGATCCGTTTACAGGCAAAAGCGGGCGGGGCGTGGTGAAAAGGGCGTGATGAATCACGCCCCTACGGGGTAATGTATCGTCTCTTGCGTCCTTTACATAACTCGCGTGCGGTTCGCCGTGCCCAGGCGCTGACCTCGATAGTGTCAGCGATATTAGGTTGAGCAATGGATTGATGCCGCTCTAATACAGCCTCAATAACCTCGGCAATATCCAAAAAGCCGATAGCGCCCGACAAAAACTGTTCTACTGCCTCTTCATCGGCTCCCACCAGAGCGGATGGATAACTGCCACCGCGTCGCGCCGCTTCCAGGGCCAGACGGAAACAGGGAAATTGTTTCACGTCCAGCGCCTCAAAATTCAGGCGGCTAATCTCAGGCCAGCGTAGCTCGCGCACCAGTTCGCTATCACCGACCGGTAGGCGCTGCGGATAGGCCAGTGCATGCACAATCGGAAGGTGCATACTGGGCAGGCTCGCCTGCATTTTAATAGAGCCGTCGATATATTCTACCATAGAGTGAACAATACTTTCAGGGTGGACGACCACCTCGATCTGTTCAAAGGGCACGTGGAAGAGCCAGTGCGCTTCAATCACCTCAAGGCCCTTATTCATCAGGGTCGCGCTATCAACAGTAATCTTCGGCCCCATGCGCCATGTGGGATGAGCCAGCGCCTGCTCAACCGTGACCTGCCGCAATTGATCAAGCGGCGTGTTCTTGAAAGGGCCACCGGAGGCAGTGAGGATGAGGCGCTTGATCTCACCATGCTCCTCGCCACGCAGACATTGCCAGATGGCGCTATGTTCGCTATCGATAGGCAAGATGGGGATACCGGCGCGCGCCGCCGCCGACATTATCAGGTGGCCCGCCATGACGAGCGTCTCTTTATTGGCTATTGCCAGCGCCTTACCGGCTCCGATGGCGGCCAGAGCGGGCTGCAAGCCCATCAGGCCGGAAGTGGCAGCGACAACGATATCGGCATCGGGCTGGGTGGCCACAGCCAGCAGCCCTTGCGGGCCGAGAATGGCCTGTGGTAAGGAGAGGCGGGCCGCTTGCTCTGCTTCCGGCGTATCCGCGAAGCAGGCCACGAGCGCGGGGCGAAATTCCTGCACCTGCTGAGCCAGCAACTGAACATTGCTGCGCGCCGCCAGCGCCACCACCTGAAACTGCTCAGGAAAACGTCTCACAACATCCAGCGTTTGCCGCCCTATAGAGCCTGTACTGCCGAGTAGGGCTATTCGCCGTGGAAAGGTCTTCATCGCTTCTTATCCAATAAGTGTATACTTTAATTTTAACAAATTACCCTGATAACCTCCGTAGGGACGTGACCTACTACGTCCTGTCCGTTATTCTTGCCAAAATCGTGGATCAACATTGTGTGGAACCGCGTCTTTCTACAAGAATCATACGAATTTGTGGTCTGGACGTGATAATAAATTTTCACCATCGGCATCGGCGCTCTCGTAGGGGCGTGATGAATCACGCCCTGCTTCATCTCTCCCTGCTTCATCACGCCCTGCTTCATCACACCCTGCTTCATCATACCCTGCTTCATCACGCCCTGCTTCATCACACCCTGCTTCATCATACCCTGCTTCATCATACCCTGCTTCATCACGCCCTGCTTCATCACGCCCTGCTTCATCACGCCCTGCTTCATCACGCCCTGCTTCATCTCTCCCTGCTTCATCACGCCCTGCTTCATCATACCCTGCTTCATCACGCCCTGCTTCATCACGCCCTGCTTCATCATACCCTGGGAACGGCTCGATGCACAGGTAGGGCGTGATAAATCACGCCCCTACGGAGTCATCCGTGGCCGATTTCGGTTGTTAAAATTCGTTATCACGCCCCGCCTGTGCACGGACACATTAGAGTGGTCCTAACTTTCCGCTAAACAAAGCAAACAGATAGACCACAATCACCGCGAAGAGCAGGCTGTCTACCCGGTCCAGCATACCGCCATGCCCCGGCATAATCTGCCCACTATCTTTTACGTGCGCGTGTCGCTTGATGAGCGACTCGGCCAGATCGCCAAAGACGGCGGCGATGCCCAGCAGGATACCGAGCAGAATTGCCAGATACCAGGGAACGCCTAATGGAGCTACCGTCAGAAGCAGTCCGGCGGCAATGGAAAGCACGAAGCCGCCCACCGTGCCCTCCCAGGTTTTACCGGGGCTGATGCGCGGAGCCATTTTATGTCGTCCCAGGTAGCGACCGGTGAAGAAGGCCGCACCATCAAAGCCCCACACGCCAAGCAGTACCATCAGCAACCACCAGGCTCCCGCCGGTAGCACAATCCAGGGGGCACTGCTACTGCCGATATGCAAAGTGCCGGGAGTGAAACCGCGCAAGAGCAGGAAGAAGCTCATGGGCCAACCAAGATAGAGAGAGATCGCCAGCGTTAAGGCCCAATCGACCACTGCACCCTCCAACTCCACGCGTGTGAAGAGCCAGGGAAAAGAAACAAGCAGCGCGCCACCAAGACCGATTTCGAGCAAGAGCAGGCGGTAGTGAGGAAACATGGGAGCAAGTAAGAACAGGAGACTGAGGCCGAAGCTAATCCAGATCAACGGGTGATAGCCCGCGTGCAGGAGCATATTATGCAGCTCAATCGTGCCGAGTACGACGACGAGAACTGTTGCGGCGAAAGCGACCCAGCCGCCAAACCAGACAAAGACCAGCACGATAGGCATGACAATAAGAGCCGTCACCCAACGCTGTGCCACAGAGCTTTGCGTCCTGGGTCGCTCTGGTTCATCTGTGTTGCCTGTGTTCGGCTGGCTATTCGATTGACTGATCGGTTGCAACCGCTTTCCTCCCCCCAAAGGTTGTGTAGTAGAGACCTCTTATGCAAATAAACACCGTAGGGGCGTGATTGATCACGCCCTGTTGACCAGCCGAGGCGCTCCCAGAGTGTGACTGATCACGCCCCTACGGCAGACGGTGCCGGTTCTGGTCGGAAAAATTCATCATCGCACGGTGGGTACGATAAATCGGGACACTACACCGGTTTGTTATCTACTTCAGGTGGCCCCTACTCTTACACGTCATTTTTTATGTAGGGGAAACAGGAAGCTTGCCGAAGCGTCGCTGGCGTTGACGGTAACTCTCCAGCGCGGCCAACAGATCCTCGCGCCCGAAGTCCGGCCAGAGTGTTGGTGTCGCGTAGTACTCGCTATAGGCCGATTGCCATAACAAGAAGTTGCTGACACGCATCTCGCCTGCCGTGCGAATGACCAGATCGGGGTCAGGCAGGTCGCGGGTGTAGAGGTAGGAGGCAATCAACTCCTCGGTGATGGCATCGGGGGTGCGCCCGTCGGCAATAATCTGGCGGACGGCATCCACGAGTTCTGCTCGCCCGCCATAATTGAAGCAGACGTTCAGGCCGATGCGGGTATTGTTGCGCGTCAACTCCACCGAGTCTCGCACGGCCTTTTGAATATCGGGTGAAAGATCCTGTAGACGACCAAGATGGCGCAGACGCACCCCATCACGATGCAGCTTCTCCAGGTCCGAGCGGATGGTCTCCCAGAAGAGGCGCATCAAGCCCTCGACTTCGCTACGAGGTCGCCCCCAGTTCTCGGTAGAAAAGGCATACACACTTAACATCTCAATGTGTTCGTCGGCGGCACACTCGACAACGCGACGCAAGGCATTGACGCCGGCTTTGTGACCGGCCAGGCGTGGCAGATGACGGCGCGTAGCCCAACGTCCATTACCATCCATGATAATGGCGATGTGACGTGGGAGGCCGGGGTCGCGAGTTTGCTGCGATTGTTCAGACGTAACGGGTATCGTCTGCTGCGAAACGTTCTCTTTCCCTTGCCTGGAAAAAAGATTGTCGATCTTGGTCAACTTAGACCTCCAGAATCTCCTGCTCCTTCGACTTGCCGATCTTCTCCATCTCCTCGATGTAGCGGTCGGTGAGCTTTTGCAATCGCTCGGTGCTACGCTTCAGCTCGTCTTCGGACACTTCTTTCTTCTTTTCACGGTCGCGCAATTTATCATGCACATCACGGCGGATATTGCGTATGGCAACCTTGTGTTCATCCATCTTCTTATGAAGGGCTTTGACCAGGTCGCGGCGGCGTTCCTCCGTCATGGGCGGAATAGCCAGGCGGATCACCTGACCATCATTACTGGGGTTAATGCCCAGGTCTGATTTCTGAATGGCCTTCTCAATATCGGTCAACATCTTGCGCTCCCAGGGCTGGATCACCAGTAAACGGGCCTCGGGGGCAGTAATCGATGCGACCTGGTTGAGAGGCGTAGGAGAACCATAGTAATCCACTTGAATGCGCTCTACCAGTGCTGGACTTGCACGACCGGTACGAATGGCGGCCAGATCCGACTTGAGGGCCTCGACGGCTTTTTGCATACGTCGCTCTGCATCGGCAAATAAATCTGCTGTCATACCAATGATACTCCCTATTTTCTATGGGTGGTCTCGTATCCATGCAGACCACATGGGTACCTTCTACCCTTAAAACGGGACGTGACAACACAGTGCATACAGGCTGCACCATCACAAAGCTTCGTCAACGTCTGAGACGAGTGTACCACACTTTTCGCCGCGTACAATGGCCTCTAATGCGCCCGGCTGGCGCAAATTGAAGACGATGATCGGCATGTGGTTATCCTTACACAGCGAAATCGCTGTGCTGTCCATCACCCGCAGGCCCATATTCAGGGCACGCATGTAGCTCAATTGCTCGAATTTGCGCGCCTTGGGGTTGCGGCGGGGGTCGTCGTCATAAATACCATCCACCTGCGTGGCCTTGATTAAAATTTGCGCGTTGAGTTCAATCGCGCGCAAAGCGGCGGCGGTATCCGTTGTGAAAAACGGATTCCCGCTGCCGGCAGCCAGAATGACAACGCGCCCTTTTTCCAGGTGACGGACAGCACGACGCCGAATAAACGGCTCCGCTACAGGGGGCATCTCGATGGCCGTCTGCACCCGCGTGACCATGCCCAGCTTCTCCATCGCATCCTGCATGACCAGAGAGTTCATGACGGTTGCCAGCATGCCAACATAGTCGGCGGTAGCACGATCTATGCCGGTGGCGGCCGCATCGGCTCCGCGCCACATGTTGCCGCCACCGATGACGACGGCAACCTGCACCCCCAGGCGATGCACACGCTGCACTTCACGCGCAATACTGCGCACCGTCTCAGCGTCAATGCCAAAGCCGCCTTGCGGGCCGAGGGCCTCGCCGCTCATCTTGAGCAATATCCGCTGATACTTTAGATCGGCTACCATGCTAACAAAACCATCCTTTGCCCCACTGTCGAGTCACATGATGCCCACCAGAGGCATCACCACATACATTACTGTTCACGCGCCTATTCACCCAGCTTAAACCGGCTGAAGCGGCGCAGAACAATGTTTTCACCCGTCTCAGCAATGACTTTACGTACCAGGTCGCCCACGGTGACGGTATCATCCTTCACCCAGGGCTGCATCATCAGCACCTCCGCTGATAGCGCCTTCTTGAGCTTGCCTTCGACCGCAACCGCGCGCTTGTCCTCGGCCACGCGCGCCATCGAGGGATCTTCCATGATCTTCTGTTTCTCGGCCTCGATCACCTCAGCCGGAACATCCTCGAAGTTGATATATTTGGGCGCGGCACCCGCGATTTGCAGGGCCAGTTCGCGGGCCAGCTCGCGGAAGGCTTCGCTGCGCGCGACAAAGTCCGTGCTACAATTCAACTCCAGCAACACACCTACGCTGTGATTGTGGTGTACATACGAGAAGATGCCACCCTCGCGCGTCTCACGGTTGGCCGCGATCATTTTCTCCGCCTTCTTGTCCCGACGCTCCTCCAGGTACTTGACGGCCTCCGCCCATGATTTGGACTCCTCCAGCGCCTTCTTACAATCCGCGAAGGTTGCGCCCGTCTCCTCGCGTAGCTTCTTCACATCAGCAGCAGTCGCATTCATGTGTGTTCTCCTCATTCTTCTTGATGTATCATACTGAGAGGACAGCGATACTACAACGATCACTGTCCACCTTTTCAGGGTTCTGAGTGCTTGACAAATCGCTCCATCCTTGTTTCAGGAATGGTTCTTCGATCACAAAGGGAATCTCTATCGCACAGGAAGAGGCGGGAGGTGCGCGCTCCTACGCCGCTTGCCTCCCGCCTGTATCTTCTTGTCCAGCTTTTATAGCGCCTCTTTTGTAATCAGCTCTGGTTCGGCTGCTGGCACCGACGTGGCAGATTCAGCGGCAACACCCACCGCGACGGGTTCACTCTCCGCAGTTACCGGTGCAGAGGAAGTTCCAGCGGGGGTTTCACTGGTGGTACTGACCGGAATAGGAGCCTCTTCCTCACCACCCTCACTATCTTTCTGGCGCGCCTCCAGTTCGCGGCGACCCTCTATCACTGCGTCCGCAATCTTGGAACACAGCAGGCGCACAGCGCGAATGGCATCATCGTTGGCCGGAATGGGATAGTCTATCTCATCAGGATCACAGTTGGTGTCGGCCAGCGCAATAATAGGAATCTCCAGACGGCGCGCCTCCAGAACGGCGGTGCGCTCCTTCCGCGTGTCGATAATGAAAACGGCTCCGGGCAGGCGACGCATATCCTTAATGCCACCCAGAATGCGCTCCAGACGCACAATATCGTCTTGTAAACGCTGTGCCTCTTTCTTGGGCAGACGCTCAAAATCGCCACGATCACGGCGCTCCTCCAGCTCACGCAAGTAGTTGATGCGAGCCTGGATGGTCTTGAAGTTGGTGAGCATGCCACCAAGCCAGCGCTGGTTGACATAGTACATGCCGCAACGTTTTGCCTCTTCGGCCACAGCCTCCTGCGCCTGTTTCTTGGTGCCGACGAAAAGCAATGTCTCTCCGCTCGCCGCCAGTTGTTCAACGAACCGATAGGCTTCGTTCAGGCGTGTCACCGTTTGCTGAAGATCAATAATATGAATGCCGTTGCGATCCATGAAGATGAACGGCCGCATCTTGGGGTTCCAGCGCCGGGTCTGATGCCCGAAGTGAACGCCCGCCTCTAAAAGCTGTTTCATTGAAATGACATTAGCCAAAAGCAATTTCCTCCCTTGTACCTCCGCTCTCGACCTGGATCGGCGTTCGGGTCCCCAGGTGCCAAACTTAGGTAGCTACGATTGGCTCGCTTGCGCCACGGACCCCAGGGGGCATGCCGGTTCAAGAGCGTGTGTAATGTGTGTAAAAACTGTCATCCATCTTGCTGGCACGAGGCCAGGATGACATTTCTGCTAAGTCGCAAGTATAGCATAGTGCGGCTCAAGACGCAAGAAATTGTGCGCCAAAAAGTAAAACTTCGACAGTTGCAGGATGAGCGCTCACAAGATACCAGGCAGAAGCATTCCTACAATAAAAACAGGGAATAACAATATTATTATGAATTTTCACCATCGAAATCGGCGATCTCGTAGGGGCGTGACTGATCACGCCTTGCGAGCGGCTCGATGGGCCAGCAGCGCGTGATCAATCAGGGCGTGATCAATCACGCCCCTACGCCAGGAGGCCATGACCACTTTCAGGGGATACATTTCATCATCACGCCTTGCGAGCGGCTCGACGGGCCAGCAGCGCGTGATCAATCAGGGCGTGATCAATCACGCCCCTACGCCAGGAGGCTATGACCACTTTCGGGGGATACATTTCATCATCACGCCTTGCGAGCGGCTCGATGGGCCAGCAGCGCGTGATTAATCAGGGCGTGATTAATCAGGGCGTGATTAATCAGGGCGTGATCAATCACGCCCCTACGGCAGGAGGCTATGACCACTTTCGGGGGATACATTTCATCATCACGCCTTGCGAGCAGCTCGATGGGCCAGCAGGGGCGTGATCAATCAGGGCGTGATCAATCAGGGCGTGATCAATCAGGGCGTGATTAATCACGCCCCTACGCCAGGAGGCTATGACCACTTTCGGGGGATACATTTCATCATAATATAGGCAACACCTGGTACTCACCCTGCTGGCTATAAAGCACTCATTCTATAGAGTAACAATATAGAGGGAACAGAAAATTCCCAGGATTTCTCTTGTCACTTTCTAGCACCTAATTCGTGTGTCAGAATATAACATACACTCTATATAGCATCTCAATAGTTCAGAAGAAAAAGAGGGCAAAGGGACAATGAAACGCATTCTTGTGGTGAACGACACAGAGGTGCTTCTAGACATGTTCAAACTTTTACTAGAAGATGCAGGATACGAAGTGATGCTAACAGACTTTCCCACCCAGCAGGTCAGAGATATCGAGCGAATCAACCCTGACCTCATTATCCTCGATTTCATGTTTGGTCATGAAAATCTTGGCTGGCAAATGCTACAGATGCTGAAGATGCATACTTCTACTAGAAACATCCCTGTGATTGTCTCATCAGCAGCTCTGGATGTTGTTCGTCAGCAGCAAGAATACCTTAAATCGCAAGGGGTCGCAGTGATCTATAAGCCCTTTGACATCGATGAACTTCTTGGTACTATCAAGCAACTTCTTTTAAAACATCGCTAACACTCTCGGACGAGATATAGTGTTACTCTCTTGTCACGCGCTCATACTCCATGTAGGAGTACACAACCAGGATCACGATCACGGCGAATAACGCACTCATGACACCCCAGAAGCGTAGCGGGGGAATGAAGGTGGTTACAAGGCCGATCAGGCCCGCCAGCACAAAGAGCCAGCCGCCGAGCCGATGCGTTCTTTCCCAGACCGTCTCATTAAGAATCGTCCAGGGAGTTCTAATGCCGGCCCAGAAGTTGCGCCGCAGCTTGCCCATGTAGTTGCCGAGGAAAATTAGCAGCAGCGAAAGAGCCAGATTCATCACAAATGCCATGTCTATAGGAAATCCCAGCGCAATGGCCGTCGTCACGATCTGTACCAGCAACATGAAGAGCAATACAGCTATGATGATGAGGTTGACCACACGCAGGTTGGCACGCTGGCCACTACTGCTGATATTCGGGCCAAGCCAGAACAGGACACGTATCAGCAAGTAGATGCCGATGCTCGTGGCAGGAAACAACAGCATATTGACCCACTTGGGGGCATAGCTATCCACCTGTCCGTTGATATTCCAGTGCGTCGGCACCAGTGCGGGCAGGAAAGGATAAGAAACCAGCGCAATGATGATCTGCACAACGATAATGGCGATAATCACTCTGTTGCTCATGCGGTCGGACGCCGTTGATGGTTGATCCTCATCATATTCTGTGGAATCCATACACAAACTCCCGTTTATTCACTTTCCGTCCTTATTTCACTATTTTTCGTAGTTTCATTAGCGCTCACTTCATCCATCCCCCCTAACCAGCTCATAATCTCGGTGAGCAGGTCCTGAAAAACGGTGGTATTGAGAGAATAGACTTGATATTGTCCGCGCCGTTCCACCCGCACCAGATCGGCCATCTTGAGTACCATCAGATGGTGTGACAGCGCGGTGCGCCCCACGCCCGCATACTCTGCCAGCTCCCCGGCGGTACGCTCGCCGCCACGCAAGTATTTCAGAATACGCCGCCTGGTTGGGTCGGCGATTGCTTTGTACGCCTCTTGCATTATATCCGAACCTTTTTCCCCATGATACCCACAAGGGGTATCACTACATCTGCTGTGCATCTGCGGCAATATGCGCTATACAGAGGGCACGCCTTGTGGGTATCATATCATACAATCACGCCTCTCTCTTTAACACAGGTGCTGCCGGGACAGCAAGTAGCGCTGGCACAGGATTGAGTCTGCCAGTAAGAATGAGCCAGAGAGCGAAGAGCAACATGGGTATCAGGCCCAGGATGCCGATTGGCGCACCGAGCAGAGAGTCCCCGTGCGAAAGGAAGATGAACGCGAAACCGGTCTGCGCGTTGACTGCCGCATGCGCCAGCGTTGAGGGCCAGACGCTACCGGAACGGAAGCGCAACCAGGCAAAGATGCAACTGAGCGCGGTTGTAAAGATAATCATCATCAGAACACCCAACCAGGGGTGGCCAGGATAGTCATAGGAATCTAGCGCGATCAGCGGTGCATGCCACAGCCCCCAGACAACGCCCACGATAAGTGCCGCCCACACGCCGCCGAGCGGAGCCAGTTTTGGCAAGAGATAGCCACGCCAACCGAACTCCTCACCAAAGGCAGCCAGCATGTTAATAGGGATGGCAATGGTAAACGCCCCTACAGATAGCCCGATGATGGTAATAGTCGCCAACCGCTCAGGCGTCATACCCGCCGGAAGTCTTTGTCCCTGTGCCTGCAAGGTCTTCACCAGTGTCTGCGCTATCACCTGGAGATTGGTGCTGAAGGCCCAATGCTGATAGCCGGAGAGCAGTGCTACTAGCATACCGGCGCACAGCACGATGGGCGGCACCAAGTAAGCGGTCAGGTACATCCACCCGCCTTGACGATTGCCACGCTCCATCAGACGCAGACCCGCATCGCCGAAGCCCTCACGTCGCAGTAAGCGTACCAGCAGCGCCGCCAGGGCCGGGCCATACATACCCGCTACCGAGTACATGATGAATGGCACATGCAGCGCACGTAAGCCAATAAAGCAGGCCCAACTTATCGCAAAGGTCAACAACAAGAACAACCCGATGTTGAACCACGAAACCTTTCGTCCACTTTCGGTTTGCGTAGCAGTATCCACGTCGGAAAATGATGTATCCATATCTTGCATCCTTTAACCATCAGCGTAGTTGCGGTAATGATATTTCAATATTTCAACACTTATTGAAATATTAACAGATAGCAAGCTGGTTGTCAAGAGGCTGAGATTAGCGGGTATGCATGTAAATCTTCCTGCGGATTATTTGTTTACAGGACTGCCCCACACGTGAGCAAGAACTCCACACGAGCGAAGAGTTGTATTCATTGCCCTGATTACCCAGAGGTCTGCTGACGTGACCTCCTTGTTTTATATGGGCTTTTCGTCAGCCAGCAGAAACTCCGACTCCTGAATTAGCGGACTAATGAGTGCCGCTGCGCTTGATCTCAATCTGACCATCACGCACACGTACTTCATAACGCGGTGCCCTGGCGGTAGCAGGACCGGTGAGGACACGCCCATCGCGCATACAGAAACGGGAACCATGCCAGGGGCATTCGACAATATCGCCCATCAACTGGCCCTCATCGAGTGGGCCGCCTGCATGGGAACAGGTAGCAGAGATGGCAAAGAATTGTAATCCCTGGCGCAACAGGATGACTGGCACGCCAGCAGCCGTGACACGGTAGAGCTTATTCTCCTCAACGCTTTCTAGAGGTATGGCCGAGCTAGAGGAGTGCGATGGACATTATTGTCTTCGTGGCTATAGCTGTCCGCTTGCCGCCGCTGTCTCTGGCCATCCAGAGGTCTGTTGTCTTGCTGAAGCCCTGCTCACCGACCTCGTGGGCGTCCCTGTGCAGGCGCAATGCGATTATAGCCAACCCCCTCGCTGCTGCTTCATTCCCCATGAGAGCGCATAGCTTCCTTTCCCTAAAGAGAGAAATCCAGGCGGTGAGGAGGGAAGAAGCCAACACAGCCCGGCGGTCAGGATGCGCTGGGCCTGGCTTCTCCCGGCGTAGTCGTAGAGGTCGGAGCGGCTGTAGCGGTGGCGGCACTACTCATTACGAGGCCGATGATGTCCACGACAAGCGCCACGAGGGCCAGAATGACGAAGAGTAGCGGTGCTGGGAGGGCAATGCCAAAGAGGGCATCAAGGGCATAGCTACCTGCGCCGGTAAAACCAATAGCGACGGCGGCAGTCAGTAACTGGAGCGGGAATTCAAGGCCTCGCTTGCTATTCCAGAAGCCGTTCTTCCAGTGACTTTTGGCAATAGCCATGAACATAGCGCCGAAGATACCCGCTGCCCCTAGCGGCGTCAAGAAGCCGAACGCAAGGGAGAGGCCGCCGCCAAGCTCACCGAGAATTACGAGACTTGCCCACAGTACCGGTGGCTTCAAGCCCATCCTTTCCTGCATTTTTATAGTGCCACTGAACCCTGGCCCGCCAAACCAGCCAAAAAGCTTTTGCGCCCCATGCGCGGCAATCGTTAAGCCAGCAACCAGCCGGAGAATAAGAAGACCCAGATTAAACCAGATAGCCATACAGATGACTCCTTTCTTGAAAAGTGCTTGAGACAGGCTTCGTGTGACTTTCCCTTCCAGACTCCACATGCCTGCAAAATATTCTCTCTCATCGGATCGAACAAGCAGTAAGTAGCTTTTATTCCGATAGCAGAGCCAATTCAGTATGACGACGATTTTCCTGCCCGTAGAGAGGTAGATATTGATAGGAAGAGTGTATATTTCACTTCTACAGCCTGTTGTCCATCTTGTCAGAAACATGGAACTGCTGTACTGTATTGAGAGGACTACATCGTCGTTATTATCTTGCATAAGGAGCAATCGCTATGTCTGCCGATACGCAGACAACGGCACAGGCCACTCATAACCAATCCTCTATGCCTATAGGAAATACAGAGGCTGTTGTCGTTGAGAATTTTAGCAAAAGCTATGGCACAAATCGCGTTGTCAATGCCTTAAGCTTTACAGTCCATTACGGCGAGATTTTTGCCCTGCTGGGGCCGAACGGCGCGGGCAAGACAACCACCGTTGAGACACTGGAGGGCTATCGCAAGCCCGATCAGGGCACCATTCGTGTACTGGGGCTTGATCCCATCCGCGAGGGCGCGCGTTTGAAACCGCAGATCGGTGTGATGCTGCAACAGGATGGGCTATATCCGGCGCTCACCGCACGCGAGGTGCTGTCACTCTTTGCGGGCTACTACGAGCATCCACAAGCGGTCGATGAATTACTGGAAAAAGTGGGCTTGACGACGGCTGCAAAGACACGCTGTCGGCGGCTCTCCGGCGGGCAAAAACGCCGCCTGGCGCTGGCTGTAGCGCTGGTGGGCAATCCATCGCTGATCTTCATGGACGAACCCACAGCGGGCATGGATCCGCAGGCGCGCCTGACCACCTGGGAAATTGTGCGCGAACTGAAGCAGCAGGGCGTGACCATCCTGCTCACCACACATCTAATGGATGAAGCCGAACGCCTGGCCGACCGCGTAGCCATCATCGATCACGGGCAGCTCGTCGCCCTCGACACGCCTGCTAACCTGACCGGCGTGCAGAACGCAACGGTAATCCGTTTTGTCGCTCCTGCCGGACTGGACTGCGCACAGATAGAAGCCCTGCCCTCGGTCAAGAGTGCCAGGGAGATACGTCCCGGCAGTTATCTATTGGAAGCAGATAACGTTCCAGCCGCGCTGGCCGACCTCACCACATGGTTGCGTGACCAGCATATCACCCTCTCCGAATTACGAGTCGGTCACGGCTCGCTAGAAGACCTGTTCCTGCGTCTGACAGGTGCGGAGGTACGAGAATAACGCTATGACTACGCAAGCACCATCATATTCTTCCCATAATAGTAAAGCAGCACCTACTCTGCGCCAGATCGCTGTGCAAACCCGCTACGAGTTGCTGCTCACGCTCAGGCGCGGCGAAAACATTCTGGTGACATTGATTATCCCTGTCATGCTGCTGATCTTTTTCGCCTCGCTCAACATCATTCCCACCAGTAGCGGCCCGGCAGTCAACTTCCTGCTGCCCGGCATCCTGGCAATCGCCATCATGGCGGCAGGCATGGTCAACCTGGGTATCGCCACCGCTTATGAACGCTATTATGGAGTCTTGAAGCGATTGGGTAGCTCACCGCTCTCGCGCAGCAGTCTGATTATCGCCAAAGTCATCTCCATTCTCATTTTAGAGGTGATTCAGGTGCTGCTACTGGTCATTGTGGCGGTCGGGCTGTATGGCTGGCACGTGAGCGGTTCTCCATTGCTCACCTTGCTTATGCTGGCCCTGGGCACTGTTACCTTCGCAGCGTTTGGGCTGGCAATGGCAGGCGCGTTACGTGCTGAATTGACGCTGGCTGGAGCCAACGCACTGTTCCTCATCTTCATCTTGCTCGGCGGGGGTATTCTTCCGCTTGACCATCTGCCCGCGCCGCTAGCGGCTTTCGCGCAAATTCTACCGGAAACGGCGCTCACGCAGGTACTTCAGGCCAGTATGAGCAACGGTACATTGCCTCTATTCCCTCTGGTTGTCCTGCTTTGCTGGGCATTTGTGATTTTAGCAGTGGCAATTCGCACTTTTCAATGGGAATAATGCATCTACATTCTTTACCAGTTGCATGAAATGGACGAACGGCTTCTTTCTGCTGTGATCGAACGTAATGGCAAACAAAAACGCTACAAAGCGGGTATAATGACCTGTGTCTTGCAATCCGGTCGAGTGCGTCCTGGCGACATCATCACGATAGAGGGCATGGGAACTGCCGTACCCCTTGCCGACACGATCAATCATCAGTAGAGTTGAACCAGAGAAAATTGAATTGCAAATGCAGCACAATTCCGTAGGGGCGTGATTGATCACGCCCTACGCGCGCCTCGACGGGCAAGCAAGCAGGGCGTGATCAATCACGCCCCTACGCGCGCCCCGACGGGCAAGCAAGCAGGGCGTGATCCAACCCGCCCCCACGCCGCGC
>Ga0080006_1247199_pt1 | contig 28888 bp, 24 predicted proteins | sample RS3BMetagenome_FD_69209 | JGI IMG/M metagenome (GOLD analysis project Ga0080006, IMG submission 69209) | Ferric oxide microbial mat and aquatic microbial communities from Rainbow Spring, Yellowstone National Park, USA - RS3B (SPADES... ...
CGGAACAGCCGCCACCCAAGATTTACGCCAGTCAATTGGCGGCCTTGGCACCGCACATGGAGGTAACAAATCCCTGAGTTCCCATGAGTTTATGGTACAGACTTTTTCCCCTGGTTGAACGCCAGGGCCTTTTTTTGTGCCAAAGTGCGAAGGTTGGGCTAAGACGCAAGGTGATCTCCACGCTTTGTTTTTCGGAAATCGCCGCCCCTGCCCCGCGCACCAGATGATAATTCATTGGTTGATCTTATGCCGCGAACCAACCACCGGGTTATTCCCGGCGCGCCGGGACTCTATGCTGCCGAAATCCGTTCTGTAGCGGTATGGTTCAATCGCGAATTATCGGCCATTGCCCGCGGAATCTGTCACGCACCCCGCGACAGCACTCGCCGCCGCCGCGGGGTACCGCTCAGTAAAAGAAGTCCTCCGGCGGCAAGGGCTGCGAATCCAAGAACTCCAGGTTCCGGCACCGGATCACCGCTGATGGACATTTGACTCCACTGCACATCACTGTTGTTGCCGCCGTTGTTGTCAAAATATTGCACTTGCGCGGGGCCGCCGGTCAGCATGTTGATCTGACCGGAAAATGTCACGGCCTGTCCGGCGCTGGTATCACCCGAGGCCGTGAGCGAATAGTCACCCAACGCATTGAGCAATGTAAATTTAAATATGTCATCAATTTGATAATTATACAAAATATTCGCCTGCTGCGCGGTTCCTTTGGCGTCCGTTGACCAGTAGGATGATCCACCTCCAAAAGCCGTCATGGCAAACAATACCTTGCCGGACGAATCGAGCAATCGCCATCCCATATTGGAATCGGCGGTGGCCGGGCTTTGCGGCGTGGGATTGCCGGCGGTGGTCTGCCCCTTGTTAAGATTCAGATCGGTGGTAAATGTTTGTCCTGGTGCCAGCGTAGCAGCAAAGGCCCGTGTGGCTGTGGTAATGTCAGTATTCAGCCCGGTGTCCGCCACTGTTCCGGGATAAACATAAATATCAAAAGCGGGTGTAGCAGCGGGAATTCCAGTGTTGCTGGTCATGATCAAGCCACCGCCACCACCGGCCGCGCCGGAAGGACCGGAATAATTGAATGCCACATTCCATTGCCCAAAACCGGTGCCGGCATTGGTGTGGGTAAAATTGGAATTCGCCTGATAATTCGTGGCGCTGTCAATGGCGGATGCCGCCGTCACCGTCGGCAAAGCCGCCTGATAGGCGCTGACATAGCCGACTTTCATATCATACGTACCCACGCCAGGCGTTTGATAACCGGTGTAGCTGCCGCCCACGGCCAAGTTCATAATGATATAAAAGCTCTGATCAAAGGGCGCATTGTTGTCCCCGGCAGGCGCGGCAGATGGTACGGTCCAGCCGCCCGATTGGGTTTCATACAAATTGCCATCGACATACCAGTTCAACTGCACCTGTGTGCCGCCGGAACCATTGGAAATTGGCTCCCATTGCAGATCGTAGGTATGCCAGGACGTTGTGGATTGATTGTTTGGCAGCGTGTAAACCTGATATTGCGTATTCTGGCTGTTATAACTGGTCCCGGAATGCAGGCTCCCCTGCACCTGACTGGTGTTGCTGCCTTGGGATTCCATGACATCTATTTCACCGGATTGCGGCCATCCACCATAAGCAGAATTTGTAGGCATCATCCAAATGGCCGGCCAAAGTCCCGCACCGGCGGGCAGTTGAGCGCTGAATTGAAACAAGCCGTAAGTCTGGCTGAAAAGGCTTTGCGTGGTAATGCGCCCTGAGGTGTAATATGTGCCGCTGCTGGTGGCGGTGCCGATGGCCTGGATATTAAGATTGCCGCCAGATACATTTACATTATTAGATGAGTTGGTGTAATATTCGGATTCGCCATTACCCCAGCCATTGTTATTACCAGTGTCATACGTCCATCCGTTAAGCGATGAGGCGCTGCTGAAATTGTCACTGAATGTCGAAGTCCATTGCAAGCCAGAAGGCGCAGTGACCGCCGGGGCGGCAATGGTAGACGCACGAACGGAGCCTGCGGACGCCGTGAGCGCTGCGGCAAGCAATACGAGCCTTTGAGCCACGGTCACCATGCTGCCATGCTGCACGGATTGGCTGGAAAGCGGAATTTGTACTGGCGTCATTGACTTTCTCCTCCGGTTTAAGGAAACATAAACATCTGCACACTGCGAGAGTCCGGGCACCTGCCCAGGCACGCGCCGGGTTACGATCCCGGACGGTAAGCGAACTTTAATTTTGCGGCAATCTTTACGGACTCCCTTATACGCTCTATGTAGATTGCACGCGGATGCACCGCATGTTACCGCATGATTGCAAAGCACTGGCGCACAACTGCCTGCCTGCGGTACTCTTGCGTTAGGCGGTAGCCAAAATCACAATTCCCCGGTTGGTCATCCCGCCCTCATGCCGACGGATGCCCGGCTAATTTACCTTGCCCGGAGCAGCCGTGGTTCCATGGAGTTCCAACTGTGTCGGCAGCACGCGCTGAATCAATGGCTCGGGCGAGCCGTTGCTGGGCCAACTTAACAGGCTGCTGAGGGCTTCAAAGGCTTCGCGGCCAATTTCCTGCGCGTCCTGACAGATGGCGGTAAGCGTGGGGTAAGTGAGGAATCGAATATCCGAATCATCGAAACCGATGATGGATAAATCTTCCGGAATTTTCCAGCCAATCTGCTGCACTTCGCTTAGCACCCCCACGGCCGTCATCGGATCCGTGCAATACAACGCGGAGGGACGATCCGGCAGCGTGGCGAGGCGGCGAGCCCATTGCACGCCTCCCTCGCGGTGGGCGGGCACACGATAAATATATTTTTCATCCACCGGCATACCCGCGGCAACCAGGGCTTCTTTATACCCGTTGAGCCGATCCGTATGATCCGAGTCATCGACCACATTAATAGCTATGCCAATGCGTGTATGCCCAAGATGAATCAGATGCGCAACGGCCTCGCGGCTAGTGGATTGACTGTCGCTGGCAATAAAATTAATTTTATCGGATATAAACCGGTCTCCCACGACGACCGTTGGGAATCCCTCTTCGGCAATGGTTTCACAGGTATGCCGGGTTTCCGTGGTGGTGCGCAACACCGCACCGCGGATTCCTTTGCGCACGCACATTTGGGAAAAAGATTCATGGGGCAATACCGCGCGGCGAACATCCAATATTAACAGATCAAAACCAAACTGATCCATACGCTGGCTCATGCCCTGCATCAGTGCGGCATCAAACGGGGAACCCAAGGATGAATCGCCGGTGTAGGCGAAGGCAATATTCATGGTTTCTCGCTTACCAACGGCGGGAACATACCGCGAGCGGTTCATGGCCTTTACCACGCGCTGGCGCACTCCGGCCGCCACCGCCGGGTGATTGTTAATCGCCCGGGAAACCGTAGCGGGCGAAATGCCCAGTTCTTTGGCTATTTCTCGAACCGATCCCATGGCCTTCACCAACCTCTCAAATCAAGAATCTTAATGTCCATGTCCGGCCAAAGCATACGCTCTGATGTCATTTACTTCCATAGCATATCGTCCGGGGCCGGGAGTTTTACCAGCCACGTAATTACCCCCGACCGCCATATTCAATATGATATAAAAACTCTGGTTAAATGGCGCGTTGGGATGTCCAGTACCGGCGGCCGTTGGAACCGTCCAGCCACCCCGCTGGGTTTCATATAAATGTCCATCGACAAACCATTTAATTTGAACCTTACGCACAGCGGGATTGGCCGGATCAGCAACTGGTTCCCATTCCAAAGCATACGTGTGCCAACCGGTTGTCACCTGGTGGCGGGGCAGGGCGTACACCTTGGTTTGGCAATTATCCTGATCAGCGGCATTGCCGGAATGCAAACTGCCCTGAACTTGATGAATGCCATTACCACGCGATTCCATGATGTCGATTTCACCGGATTGCGGCCAAGAACCGAACGCGGATTTTTCCGGCATCATCCAGATCGCCGGCCACAGGCCCGTGCCCTTCGGCAGCCGAGCACGGAATTCAAAGAGGCCGAATTTCTGGCTGAAGACATTACGGGTGGTAATGCGGCCCGAAGTGTAATGGACTTTGCCATGCACTTTTTTGCCTATTACCACAATGTGCAGTTTGCCATGCGAAACATAAACATTTTTTTTGGCGTGCGTATAAACCTCGGACTCGCCGTTGCCCCAGCCGCCGCCGCCAAGGTCATAATGCCAGCCCTTCAAATCCGCCGCACCGTGGTTGAATTGGGCGGCCCAGGTGAGCTTCCAATGCAGTCCCGCCGGAGCGGCGACATCTGGGGCCTTGTGAGCCGGTATTGCACCGCCGCACAAGGCGGCCAGCACAACAGCAGCGATTCCGACGATTCCGCGCTTAAGTACACTTTGCGAATTAAGCTTTTTCATACTATTTTCCGATTGACATAGATTCCGTTGCGATCAGAACAATCCGATGCTGCTGGGCAATTCCGGATTGACAATATTCTGAATCCGCAAGCCACGCGTACCGTTGGCGGCAGGCGATGTGATGGCGGCACCAGCAACATTGTTGTTGATCGGCAGGGTTTCGGCGTGACCATCAAAGAACAGGCCATTGGCCTCGCCGGTTGTCGGCGAGTCCTGCATGTGGCGATAACGCATACCGGTTGCGTTGTTAATACTCCCCGGAATAATTATATCCTGATTCGTGGTTCCAGAAGAAAGAAATCCGTTGGCGGGAACCAGATAATTCGGATCATTAACGTATGGAAGGGCGTTACCCTTGACCGCATTGTTGCATTGGATCCAGTCGCTCATAATGGGCCACGATCCACCGAAGCTAGTCGTTTGCGTGGCGTCCCCGATGGATATGGCTGAACCCGGATTCTGCACGTTGGATGCATGCATCGTTTCAGACTGCGCCCAACCAGGGCCGGGCGCGTAGGTCCAGAAGTAATTGGGGTTGGCAGCATAGTCAGACCAATACCAGCCTTGTGCCGACGGGTCCCATCCCGGGCTAACTACAGGCTTGATTTGCGACGCCGGGCAGGTGAAGGTACCGAGGAACGCGGTGCCGGAGGTCGAGGCTACCGGATAACCGCTCGTGTCAACCTTGCTCCATTCGAGGTAGCGCACAGGATCAAGGCCACGGTTATAGCTGTAGAGCAGGATGTCCCAATCAAAGGGGTTGTACATCGCATAATTCACATCATAGGCGTTACCGAAGGGGATGGCACCCTCGTAGGTATTTTCATATTCCGCCAGAACCTGCCCAATACTGTGTAGATTGGCACCGCAGGCGGTGGTCAGAGCTTCTTCCTTGGCCCGGGCTAAGGCTGGCAGCAGCAATGCTATCAGCAGCGCAATGATGGAAATGACCACCAGCAGTTCAATAAGTGTAAAACCGTGCGACCGCTGTTGCGGCTTCAATGACCAACGACCAATGAGCAATGAGCCGGGCGGCTTCGCAGCCCTTAAAATCGTTGGAGTTCCTTTGTTTTGATCGTTGGTCATTGGTCTGTGATTTTCGGAACTGATAAACATATTGAATCTCCAATCAAGGGGCAAATTGCCCGGCCAAAAAAAGAGTGCTTTTCTACCGTCCCGACACACGGGGACAGCATTAAAAAAGGCGGGAGCACGACGGAACGCCCGAAGCGCTCCCGCCACAATTACAAGAATCAAGCCGTTTTGCGGGCTACCCGCTTGCGGCCAATAAGCAACATTCCCAAGCCACCGAGGGCCAAGAGGCCCACGCTGGCAGGTTCGGGAACCGCGTTAAGCGAAAAATTGGCGCTATCCGTGAAAAGTGCTCCACCCGCGTTGCCGGGGTTGTTAAAGAACATCATCACTTGCGCCTGCGTTGCGGTGGTGGGTACCAGACCGGTCACGGAAAGCTGCGTCCATGTATCCGTCGGGCTGCTGGCGTTGAGATTCGTCGGACTGACGTCGGTGGCGAGGGTGGTGCCCGCCGCATTCTGGAATATCACCCGCATATCGTCGGTTTCCTGGCCGTTGAGGGCATTCGTACCGGACATGTTGTAAAACCAGGCAGAAGCGTTGAATTGGTAACCTCCCGCACCGGTGACCGGTACATATTGGTAGATACCCGCGTTCGGTCCGGAATAGGTTTTGCCAGCCTGTGTTCCGGCGTAGGCGACCGACGAGGTGTAATAGGCACCATAAGGCGAGGTCCAATTATTCCAGCCACTCCAGCCATAGGTACCCGACGCCGTAGAAACGTCACCCTTGCTGGCATTGGGACCTCCCGTGGGGCCGGAACTGGCCTCGAAGCCGGGATCATTCAACAAGTTGGTGTTCAGAGCCGGCGTAGCCGCAGCGGGGGAGCAAAACACCCCAGCGGAGCATATCAACCCTGCCGCTGATCCAAGAAGAACCGCCGAGATTTTACCATACGAAGTAGTCATAAGAGACCTCCCAAAAAAGAGAAAAAACTAAACAGTCACATTGACCGTTACACTCTTGATTCACCCTCCGGCACGGGACTCTCCCGAACCAATTAAAGGGTATTAAAATTTCCTTTCACCAGCTTCTGTGCGGACTTTGACCTGAATTGCCGCAGGCTGATGAATACAGCTTAAATGTTCACCTGAACCCGTTTCACCGCCAGCCGTCATATAGATAACGGTTTATGAAACTGATTCATTGGATGAAGTATAGACCGATCCGATGAGCGTGTCAAGAAAATATTGAATTTTTTATATTTTCTCATAAGTGAACAAAAACTTCGTTTTTGCAATTACACGGAGCAAATCGGAGCGTTACGCCCTCTCCAAAGTCTTCTTCATGCAGTAACCGGAAGACTGATTTAGGGGCCGCCAAGAAATAACCTTTCCAATCTGACTTGGTCTTTTGACCTCTGGCCGCGTTGCCCGCTCGTTACGTATCCATGCGGATATGCTCCTCGCGGGCGTCTTGCCAGACGCCAAAATCCCGGCGTCATATTTGTAAACGTTATTTCTTGGCGGCCCCTTATCTTTATCGTCTACATAAATTCCGCAGGTCGCCAGGCGGCTGCGGGCAATGCAGCCCGGCACTGCCCGCAGCCAAAAAAGGCGATTTAAAACTCAGCCGATCATGTTACAACACGGCCTTTTTAACCGGGCTGTTCAGGCTACGCGACGCCGACGCAGAGCCAGCATGGCCACCCCGCCGATCGCCAGAAGCGCCAACGAGGCTGGTTCCGGCGTGGATACGGGTGCCAGGCTCACGTTGTCAATATAGGCGTGCGATACGGAACCAGTGGCGGCCCCGGTAACCGCGTTGAACGACACAAAAACAGCCGACGCATCGGTTGGTGCCGTGAAATCCTGGCTGGTGAGCTGATAGCCCGCCGGGACGCCAAAATTTGAGGTCGTGTTTGGCAAGTTGATGAATGTTGGCGATCCGGGCAAAATGCCGCCGGTAGAATTCATAAATTCAAACTGGGCCTGTGCTATACCCCCAGTGGCACCCTGAAATTCGCTGTAAAAACTAAATGTGTACTGCGTACCGGCACTAACCGAACCAAACGCGGTTTGCTGAAACACATTAACGTTGGTGGCTTCGGTGGTGTTATTCAAATCAGCCTCAAACGATCCGCTGTAGGGGTTGGTGTTATCTTGGGTGGCACCGGTTGAATATTGCCAGTCATTTGGCGTCGGGGACGTGGTGGGCGCGGTTTCAAAGCCAGGGTTATTGATGATGTTGGTAGCCGATGCCACGCCAGCACCGCATACCAAGGCTGCCGCTGCAGTGAGAACAATTGCCGAGATTTTTCCGAACGAAGATGTCATAAAAGACCTCCCAAAAAGAAGAAAAACTAAAACAGTCACATCGACTGCTGTATACGCGTTTCACCCACTGGTACAGAATGCTCTCGCACCTACCGAAGGGTATTGATAATTGCCGCCACCAGCAGAACATGCGCGCCTTAACCCGGATTGCCGCAGAAGCTGATGCGTTCGACACAGTTATTCACATGAACCGGCTTCACACCATACCGTTAAAATGCGAACGGTTTATGAAACAGATTCATAAGAGAGAGTATATACATTCCGAAGAACATGTCAAGCAACATTTAAATTTACTTTTTTTACCCTTTGCAAACGTGGCAGAGATAAACAGCGGTACCACTGGTCGAAAGGCATTGCGGACCCAGGCCGCGAGGTGAAATCTAAAATAGGAAGCATCGCTATTAGCCTCCTATAACGCAAAGCCACACTCAAGCAGAATGCAAAATCGCCATATTTTCTCGCGACCGCGAATTTACGGCGCCTTTTAGGAGCGGAAATGCGGGGCTTCGCCCACTGGCACTTGACGTTTTATTACAAACTAAGTGGCTGCCGGGACCGATCCGGGCGCAAGCAAACGCCGCGATAATCTAAGGCTTTGCCCGCGAATATCGGGCACGGCGACAATTTCATACCATCGTCCGCGGGTAGGGGGACCAAGGGTAAAAAGTGTTTCCGAGTTTTCGCCCTCCTCATTGATTACAGCCCCGTCCGCTGCGACATCCAATCCCATGCGATGAACATCGGGACGGATGAGGCGTTGCCGCATCAAAGATTGCAGCAGCGGATTATTGCTGCGCGAAATATTTGTATCCGGACCGGTGCAATTGATGACGTAATCCGCTACCAGTACGCGAGTTTGGCTCCCGCCGCCGCGTGGTCGCACCTGAACCCGCAGGGAATTTGCGCCAAGCACTGAATCAATACCAACAATTTTTCCCGCCATGATTCGCAGCTGGCCGGAATCAATCATGGCCCGCAACTTATCTCCAATTTCCGGAGCTAAGCGATGGCGATGCGATTCCCAATAGGGCACCAGGTGCCGCAGGAATGATTTTTGTTCCCTTACCGTCAGGCCGGTCCATAATTCCTGCGTACAATATCGGAGCGTATTGATGACTTCCCGCCAATCACCGCCAGCGGCGGTACGGGTTTGCGCGGCACTGCGGATTTTTCTTCTTAGGTGTCGCAAACGCTCAGGCTCCCAACCTGTCGTTCCACCATAACCCAAACTCTGATGCCGCTGCGGCACCAAGCCTCGGCGTGATAACGCAATAATGGGTCCGCCATGGCCCAAGGTTTTTAAGGCAATGACCGTGTCCACCATCGTCAGCCCCGTGCCCACAACCAGAACCGTGCGGTCATGGGGAACGCTGCGAATCGCATCATAATTCCATGGATCCGCTATTAACTGTCGGGCGGGCACTTGGGCCAGAAGCCCGTTAGCGGGGTGCGCATTGCCGGTTGCAAGGACCATTTTGTTCACTGGAATAACCCACCGGTTTTGCGTTCGTATGACAAAGCCATCGTCCGTGGGAACCGCATCGATCACGGCATCGGATACAAGCTCGACAACCACTTGCCGATCCGATGGCGTCTGACATTCCGCCAGCAGGCTTTGGATGTACCATCCGTAAACCATGCGCGGGAAAAATTGGTCCTGGAGCGGTTGATCCTTTCGGATATAGCGCGCCGCACGTTTGTCGCGGAGCACAAACTTCAGAAAATGATCCGGATCGTCCGCCAGACCGCTCATACTTCCGGCTGGAACATTCAGCAGGTGCTCCGAATGCGTCGTGGCGTAGGCGGCTCCCAGCCCATGTTCCTTGCGCCGCTCAAAGAGCAGAATATGTGTGGGTTCGGTGGCGTTTCGGTAAATGTTATACGCCAGCGATACACCCGAATAACCCGCCCCGATAATACCTATTTCCATTGCAGCATCCTCAATAAATCCAGGTGGTGTTTTACCACACCCCTCTTTCAATTAATATATAATTAACATTTATCAACATGCACTACAAATAAGTAAATCTTATATATTTAATCAGGGTGCCTGATGGGGCAACGGTATTGCCACGGTACTATTCCAATAGACAATGTAAGGGCATTGCGTACCGGCCGAGATTCAAAATCGAGCACGGCGCATTACTTACGCTTGCGCGACGCAACCTTTTGTTGAAATGTTGAAGGAACGCGTACTGAATTTCGCGCTTCAGTCGCCGAAGAAATCCAGGATGTGGTTGATCAGGCTGTCAATCAGGCGGATATGGGTAATGTGAATGGTCTCGTCCTGATTGACCTCGGCGGCGACTTGTCGAAGTCGGGGACCATATTTTGCCAGGTCATCAGGCAACTCGTCATCCCATCCATGCACCAGTTCATCGATTTTGTCGAGTTCCCCGCGCGGAACCCACACACCGCTGCACTGGGCGCATTGGTCAATGATCAGCCCGCTGTCATCGCCATAGTTCATCGGGTGGGTCGTGCCGCCACACTTGGGGCATGTTAAATGCCGGTCGAGCGTGGTCAGTTTGACACCCTTGATCGTCGCCGCCTGCGCCACGGCCACACATTCCTGTTCTGTAAAACGGGTCTGGCGAGCCTCGACATGTTGCCCAATTCACCGGCATCCAGCCAGTCGCCTCCGCAGGCGGGACAGGTTTCGATGTGAACTCCCTGATAATCAAGGCCGCGCAGGGCTTGATGGCACATTGGACATTGCATGGGGCATCCTCACATACGAGAAAAAGATCAGTTCGCTCCGGCAGCATACCGGGCAGGATGAGATTCCGTCAAGTTCCGTCCGCAACGATTCCCTCCGCGACGATCGAACCAAACGTGCCGTCGGCGGTGCGCGTGGCGACCTGTTCCCCCGGTTGAACCTGTCCGGCACTTTTTACGATCCGGCCACGCTGATCCGTGGTGATGGTAAAGCCGCGGTTCAACACCTCTACCGGGCCGGCCAGCTTCAACTGTTTTTCCAAATCCGCCAGGCGTTGCCCACTGAATTGCTGCTTATGGCGCATGGCCGAAGCGAGGTGCGTGTTGAATCCTGACAGTGCAGCGCGATATTTCGCGTGACTGGTCTGCGGGCCGTGGCGCTGTAAATCCACCACGGTTTCCACCAGGCGATCGCGGCTGTGGCGGATAATTTCCGCCCTGCGCTGCTGCAGGCGCTGCGTTGCGCTTTCCAGCCGCCGCCAGCCTTGCGCAATGGCGTGTCGCGGCTCAATGGCCGCAATCTGCCGACCGGCCATATCGGTTTTTCGCACCGCGCTTCGCACCATGCGGAAAATCTCTTCCGTCAAGGCCGCTTGCCGTGAATCCAAAACGTGTTGGCCATCCCGGCATCGCGTGATCCATTCCCGCAAAAGCAAATCCGCCAGCGCCGCCACCTGATTATGCAGCACTGCTTTTTCCGGAATAACCATCGCCGCCACACCCGTCGGAGTCGGGCCGCGCAAATCTGCCACGAGGTCCGCAATGGTAACATCCGGCTCATGGCCAATGCCCGTAGCAATGGGAATGCTGCTGCGCACAATCGCCCGCGCTACAGCTTCCTCATTAAAGGCCCATAAATCTTCCAGCGACCCGCCGCCGCGCACCAGCAGAATTAAATCCACGCCGCCAATTGCCGCCGCATGGGCATTGACCAATTCAATGGCTCGCACAATATCCGCCGCGGCCGGCGCTCCCTGTACCTGAACCGGGAACAACATAATATGAATATTGGCAAAGCGCTTGCAGGCGGTGATTAACACATCATGAAATACATCGCCCGTCGCACTGGTGATAACCACAATATGCAGCGGTACCGGCGCAATGGGCCGCTTGCGGGCGGCGTCAAACAAGCCTTCCGCGCGCAGTTTGTCACACAATTGGCGGAATGCCAACTCCAATTCTCCCGCCCCCTGCGGGATCATGGAATGAACATATAATTGCAATCGGCCCTGCGCTTCATACAGTTTCACTTCCCCCTCCGCTATTACCTCCAGGCCATCCGCCGCGGAAAATCGCAGCTTTTCCAGATCATTACGCCACATCATGCAAGGCAACTCGGATCGCTGATCTTTAAGTTTGAAAAAAGCGTGCCCTTTGCTGTATACATTAAAATTTGATATTTCTCCGCGCACGCGCAACACCGCCGGCAATTGCGCCTGAAGCACACGCCCGATAAGCCCGTTAATTTCACTGACTGATCTTACCGGCCCCGGCCCGGCGGCTGGCGCCAAATCTTTACTTTGCCGGGAATTTATTGGCACCGCCGCATGATCAGCCGTAGCGGCCACCTGGCTGACATCAGCGGATTTCGCCTCAGCCGAAACGTCCGGGCGCACGGCGGCCTTTATATCAGCCGGCGCTTCCGCCCGTTCACTGCGTTTCCCGGCACTGCCGCGTTTGCCGCGGGCTTTACCAGGGGTCTCAAACAAAGGTTGGTCAAATAATCCACCGCTCATTACCGGCATCTCCGTTATAGGCGTTTGCATCATAAGCGATTTTCACCGTCTCTCCGAGCGCTTTTCTGATCACGGCAAACCCAAAAAGAACCGCGTACGTCCCAGAAGAATTTTCGATCACATTTGTTTTAACGTTTGGCCCTGTCCGGTTCGATAGAAGTATTAACATTTTGGTTTTCGGCGGTTTTGACATATCACAGAACCGCATCGACGAACGAGAGTTGAATAACTTAATCTGGCCGCGGGGCGGCTTCTTCATGGTCTGGCGTTGTATATCCAGACTGAAGAAATGCCCCGCCATATCCGCGGCCCTTTGGAGGTTTTACCATGAGAGGTTGGAAGACAGTTTCCGGTGACGGCTTCGCGGTTGAAATTCCCAATGACTTCACCGCCGTGCAACGTGATGATGGGCATCTGCTGATTCACGACCCGTCCGAGAGTATTCAAATGGAATTGCAAATGACCGCCGGCAGCCATCAGGCAGAGGGATCTGATAGGCCCGGCGGACAACATAATGAGGCGTTGGCCCCGGTAAATCCCCGCGAGGCGCTGGCGCGGTTCAAACAGTGGCTTGGGCGCTATAAAAACATGCGACTGACCGAAGCACCCAAACAAGTTCTCGGCATGCACCATGTCACCTGCACCGCGCAGGGTGCCGACCGTATGCGAATGTTTTCCGGTCTGGTGCGGAAAGTCATGAAAACGCAGGCCCAGACGGGGACCCGCTTCTGGGCCGTTTTCCACGGGCAGGATGTGGTCTTTGCCTCCTGCCGGGGTGCCTGTGAGGCCGTTAATTTTCTCAAGCCCATCGAGGACGGCATTATCGCGGCGGTGCGCGTAGGCGTGCGGGATACGCTCAAGAGTCCATTTATTCAGGCCGTTGTGGATCTCGCCAAAGATATTTCACCCATCGCGGCGGTGGCGCCGGTGGATGAAGAAACCATCAGTGTTGGCGGAATGCGGATTCGTGTGTCGCCCCTGCATCACACCTTTACCGAACAGCCGGAGCACCTGGCGGAAAACGTCAAGCGCTTTTTTGATGAATTGCTGGTACAGGATTCGGAACACAATAGTCCTGCGAACGATGATCCCTGGACAATGGTCCGCAGCGAATTATTTCCCGTACTTGTACCGCGCACCTTGGCCGCCAAATTGCCTGCGTCGATTATGCTTGAAGAATGGATGAATGATCTGACGATCTGTTATCAGGTCAAATCCCGCACGACACTGGTAAGCATGGAAGACTGCCGCCTGTGGGGGATCGATCAGGAAACGCTGCACGAACATGCCATGGGCAATCTGCTTCGCGACACGCGTGAACTCAATATGACCGGTGGCCGGTGCGATAACTATACGCTCTTCAGCTTTCCATTGGATCATCCTCTTAACGCCGCTCGGATCATGCTTCCGCTGGTGCAAAAACATCTGCGGCCCCATCTCGGAAAGAATTTCTACATGGCCGCGCCGGACCGTGATGTGCTGTTGGCTTTTTCCTGTGATGATGAAGAAACGCTCAAATGGTTCCGTCATCAGGTGGAACTGCGCTACACCAAGTCCGCCAACCCTTTAAGCGATAAATTATTTCTTATCACGCCCGACGGCGTCGTCGGGGATACCTATGGTTCTGATACGGAGGATATTCAAGAGTAACAACCAAGAGTAGCAACTATTGGCAGCCAACCGTCGAGTAACAACAACGGAAGGCTCCCTCCTCAAGACACCGGCGGATTGTTGGAAGAAGGCCCAACATTACCGCCGGTGTCGCTTTATACACTCTTTGCGAATGTATTGACACGGTATCACCGGCGGCCCGGAGACCTGAAAGGCAACGCCATATTTTTTTGCAAAGTATGAAGGAAACTGCACATCGCCGCTTTTCACATGGCGGCATTCGCGAATCCATTTTGCAATGAACTTGGTTATCCGAATTGCCCGGTCACATACGCCAGTGTTTGCTGGTGCTCGGGGTTGTGAAACATTTTGTCGGTGGGGCCAACTTCAATCAGATTGCCCATGTAAAAAAATGCGGTCTGATGAGCCACGCGCACCGCCTGGTGCATATTATGCGTGACAATCACAATGGTGATGGTTTTGCTCAATTCATTAATCAGCGATTCAATGGTCTTGGTGGCAATGGGATCAAGCGCCGAACAGGGTTCGTCCATTAGAAGCACTTCAGGATCAGCCGCAATCGCCCGGGCAATGCACAGCCGCTGCTGCTGCCCGCCGGAAAGCGAAAGTGCTGAAATATGCAATCGATCTTTAACTTCTTCCCAAAGTCCAGCCGATCGCAGAGATTTTTCAACCTTTTCCGCGATGATCGCTTTCCCACGAACACCATGAATCCGCAACGGATAAGCCACATTTTCATAAATGCTTTTTGGAAACGGATTGGGCTTTTGAAATACCATCCCCGTGCGTTTGCGCAATTCCATCACATCGGTACGACGGTCATAAATATCCGCCCCGTGAATTTTAATGCTGCCGCGCACCTGACAATGCCGGATCAGATCATTCATGCGGTTAAAGCAGCGGAGAATCGTTGATTTGCCGCACCCCGATGGCCCGATAAACGCGGTAACTTCCCCATGCGCAATTTGCAGGTTCACACCATGCACCGCCCGCCCTTTGCCATAAAATACTTCCAGATTCTTTATATCAATGGCTTGCCGCTTCACCTGCTGATCCGGCGAAACAGGAATCAGACGCGGCGAATTGGCACCATGGGCACCATGTTGTGAACCATGCGGACGCGAAACATTTTCAGTACTTACCGGTGGTGTCATAATTCATACCTCCGAGGGTTTCAGACATCTTAAGCCCATTGCTTCGCCGCCGGGCACAAACCCAAAGGCGGCAATGAAACAAGCTCGTTCTCACACTCCTGCACATACAGAGTATGACGTTGCGCCGCATCGGAGCAAGGATTTTCGGCCCGAAAAGGCCGAATTAGCGCAACATTATCTGTTGAGTTACGTGTTGTTAGCGCAATGCTAATAAATTCACTAAAAGGATTATTCGCGTATAGGCATTTTATGTTATAGGACGATGTTTCGGGAATATTCACAGAATTTTAACATGAAATAAACCGAATCAAAAAAACGATCTCGTAGAACATACATCGGTTATGGCCTGTTGGACTTGCAAATGCCAGTGTCGGTTTTTTGCGACCAACTTTTTTTTGAGGAGTCAATTATCATGGCAGTTAACAATGAACTTCATGCCGCGGAAGTGTCGGAGGCGCTGAATGAAGTAAAATTCAGCGGCTTTCACCTGCGGGCCATCATCACGGCGGGCATGGGATTTTTTACGTCGGCTTATGATCTGGCCGTCATCGGCACGGCTATCGCCTTATTTTCCGGGCCTTGGATGGCCAAAATGTATGGAAGCCATCCGACGGACCACCAGAAAATCGCCTTTGCGGGCTTAATCGGTTTGATCGGTTCGATTTCTCTGTTCGCAACGTTTCTTGGTGCATTGTTCTTTGGAACCATCGCCGATAAATACGGCCGCAAGCGGATTTACGGAATTGAAGCCGCGCTGATGGCCATCGGCGCTATTGGCAGCGCATTTGCCGGGGGCCCGATTTCAATGCTTATCTGGCGCACGGTGATGGGCTTTGGCATCGGCGGCGACTATCCGTTATCTGCTGTGATCATGAGCGAATATGCCAATAGTAAGGATCGCGGCAAAATGGTGGGTATGGTATTTTCCAATCAGGCGTTGGGTTTTATTGCCGGCCCAGTCATCGCGTTAACCATGCTGGCCGCAGGCGTCAGTCACGAGTTAACGTGGCGTATTCTGCTGGGAATTGGTGCAATCCCGGCCGCAGCTGTGATTCTCCTGCGCCGCACCATGCCTGAATCGCCGCGTTGGTTGGCCCGCGCCAAAGGACAGGGCAAAGAGGCGGCGGCGGGATTGGCAGCATATTCTGATGGTGTGGCCACGGCTGCGGGTCGCGGCAATGTTGTTAAAGAGCCGTTGTCCAAATATATTCCAGCGCTCATCGGCACTGCCGGCACGTGGTTTATCGTTGACTACGTTTACTATGGCAACACCGTGTGTATGCCGCAGATACTCAACAAGGTGGCACCTCATTCCTCAATTCTCACCAGTACGGCCTGGAACGTGTTGATCTTCGGCATCTTTGCAGTCGCGGGTTATGTCACAGCTTTTATGACTTGCGATAAATTGGGGCGTAAATTTATTCAAATCCTCGGCTTTGCGATGATGGCCGTATGCTTTGGTCTTATCGGCCTGGTGCCGGAATTGAGCCACACCGTGATCCCGTTCATTCTGGTGTTCGGCTTGAGCTATTTTTTCACGGAATTCGGCCCCAATGTCATAACCTTTATCATTTCTGCGGAAATGTATCCGGTGAATCTCCGCACCACAGGCCACGGCATTTCCGCAGGCTTGGGCAAGTTTGGTGCATTCCTGGGGGTATTTCTGTTTCCCGTGATTGGTGCCACATTGGGCTTCCGTGGCTCACTGCTGTTTTCAGCCGGTATGGCGGTGCTGGGCGTGATAGTGACGGCGATTTTTGTGAAGGAAGTTTCCGGCAAATCGCTGGAAGAAGCGGGGCAGGAATCCGGTTGGGAACCGGCCCAAAAGGTCATCACCCGCGAAGCCATGCAAACCCCGGTGGGTGCTTCGGCGTAATGAATTATTGAGAGCGTGGGCAGGTTTCCCGGGGGCCAGGCCGAATTCGAGCCTGGCCCTTTTTGCTGCGCGGAGCTAAACAGCTTTATGCAATTGTTGCTATAATCATCGACGAAATTCAGCGATCGCCGCCGTGCAATCCGCCCGCGACGTATCGCCGCAGTTCCAATTGGATGCTTGACGGTGCCGGATCTTTTTACATCCTCCAGAGAACAACGCATCAAAGCCGCGCGCCCCCTGGCAGCCAGAATGCGCCCGGAAACGCTGACTGAGTTTGTCGGACAACCGCATATTCTTGGCCCGGGCAAGCTTCTGCGACGCATGATTGAAGCCGACCGCCTCGTGAGCCTGATTTTTTATGGGCCGCCCGGCACCGGAAAAACTTCGCTGGCGGAACTTATTGCCGGAGCCACGCGCCGGCACTTTGTACGCATCAATGCCGCCGCTGCCGGCGTGAAAGATGTACGCGATGTGCTGGCGCAGGCCAAAACACAGTTGGAAAGCACGGGCGAGCGCACAATCCTGTTCCTGGATGAAATTCACCGATTCAACCGCACGCAGCAGGACATTCTCCTGCCGGATGTGGAAAATGGCATTATCACTCTCATCGGTGCCACCACGCAGAATCCGTTTTTTTCCGTCAATGCTCCGCTGGTATCGCGCAGCCAGATCTTTCAATTTGAACCTCTGACTGCCGAAGATATCCGCAATGTCCTCAAACGCGCCATGGATGATCCTGTGCGTGGTCTGGGAACATTGAAACTGACGGTAGATGCCCCGGCGATGGATCATTGGCTGGAATTATCCGATGGGGACGCCCGCCGTGCGTTAACCGCCCTGGAAATTGCCGTGCTTTCTCAACACTCCTCTACCACCGAAAATGCCGGACAAAGCGTTCATATCACACTGCAAATCGCCCGCGATTCCATTCAGGCCAAGGCGATGGTATATGATGATGACGGCCATTATGACTCCGCCAGCGCATTGATTAAATCCATGCGCGGAAGTGACCCCGATGCCACGGTGTATTGGCTTTCGCGGATGCTCGCCGCAGGGGATGATCCGCGATTTATCGCCCGGCGAATTGCGATTTGCGCTTCGGAAGATATTGGAAACGCCGACCCCACCGCCATCCTGCTTGCCGCCGCGGCCGTACAGATAACGGAATTTGTCGGTATGCCGGAGTGTCGGCTTACCCTGGCCCATGCCGCAATTTATCTGGCCTGCGCTCCGAAAAGCAATCGCGTAACGCAGGCCATTGATCAGGCCATGGAAGATGTTAAAACCAGCCGCACCATTCCCGTGCCGCGTCCGCTGCGCGATGCGCATTATCCCGGCGCCGGGCAATTGGGCCATGAAGGGTATCAGTATGCCCATGATTTTCCGGAGGGGTATGTGCCACAGGTATACTTGGGCGTGGAAAAGCACTATTATCAGCCAACAGACCGGGGCCATGAAGCGGAGATAGGTCGATATCTTCAGCACCTGGCGGAATTAGACAAGGCTTGGGCGGAATCACAACTGCGCGATAAGCGATAATTTTCTGAGCCGCGCAACAGGATGAGGAAAAAAGTCATGCACAAAAATGATCTGCGGAAGGAAATGCGCAGTGTTCTGGCGGCCATCACGCCGGAACAGCGCCACCTACGTTCTTTAGATGTGTGCCATCAGTTGCAGGACACACCGGAATTCCGCCGGGCGGAAACCATCATGTTGTTTTTATCCATGGAACAGGAAGTGGAAACCTCCACGCTGGTACTTCAAGCATGGAAAGAAGGGAAAACCGTAGCGCTTCCCCGCGTGCGCTGGGCCGAGCGGGAAATTGAACCTGTTGCCATTAAGTCACTGGATACATCCCCCAACCCGTCCATGCAGGGCCTGCGCGATCCCGTGGGGGGAATGCCCATTTCACTGGCCCGAATTGATCTCGTGGCTGTTCCCGGTCTGGCGTTTGATCGACGCGGTTATCGTCTGGGCCGGGGAAAAGGCTTTTATGACCGCTTTTTATCAAAAAAGGATTTTCGCGGCCTGCGCATTGCCCTGTGTTTTCAAGAGCAACTTCTCGAAGATCTGCTCCCGGTGGAACCGCATGATATGCCCATGAACATGATTGTCACCGATCAAAAAATTTTGCGTTGCAATCACCCCTGATGCCGAATCCCGCAATCCACAATTGCCCGCCCACCCACGGCAATTGCCTTGACGTGTACCACGCATTTCAAGACCGCGTTTGATCGGCTACAATCCCTTTGGTAATGGCTGTACGGAGTATTTATGCCCAGAATCTGTTTCATATTGGTTGCCGGGTTGGATCAACAACTTGCCTCGACCACGGCGGACGTGTTTACCAGCTTCACTCATCGCAACACTCTTGCCCCGGTCACACCCGCGGTTACCTGCACTATGCAGGCCACGCTGACCACCGGTAAAACACCAGCCCAGCACGGCATAATCTGCAATGGCTTGTATACGCATGACAATGCCGCTTTACAGCAGTTACTGGATGATGACAGCTTTCCTGAATTTCGCCGACAAATAAGTTTCTGGGAACAGTCCAGTCAACTCTTGCAGGTGCCACGATTCTGGACCGGTAAACCCATCCGCACCGCCATGCTGTTCTGGCAGCAGTCCATGCCCGATGCTTCGGATATTGTCCTGACACCCAAACCGGAACACACGCCCGATGGCAAAACGGTTGCCAGTTGCTTCAGCCGCCCCCGTGATCTTTACCAGCGCCTGACCGCAACACTTGGAGCCTTTCCACTGCACCAATATTGGGGGCCTTTGGCATCATTGCCCAGTTCGCAATGGATTATCAACGCCGCCATGGACATTTGGCGTCATGATCCCGTTGACCTGCAACTGCTCTACGTACCGCACCTGGATTACAACCTCCAGCGATTGGGTCCGGATCATCCCGCCGTGGCCAAGGACGCCGCCGATGTCGCAACCCTGCTGGCACCACTGGTGGACCTGGTGCGCAAAGACGGAGGCATTCCCGTCATCGCCGGCGACTATGCCATGAACGCTGTTTCCAAGGCTATTTTCCCCAATCGGGCTTTACGCGATGCGGGCCTGCTTCAAACGCATACCGATGAAGATGGCAAACTGCTCATTGATTTTGCCGCCAGCCGCGCTGTAGCCATGGTGGATCATCAGATTGCCTATATCTATTGCGCCGCCGACGCGGTCGATTCAACAAAAAAGATACTGCAATCCATCGATGGCATTGGGAACCTTGCTATTTCCGCCGAAGAAAAGTCACGCCTTGGACTCAACACGCCGCGTGCGGGGCAAATAATCGCCCTGTCCAATTCCGACGCCTGGTTCGCCCATGACTGGTGGCACAATGATGCGGAGAAACCGCGCTGGCAGTTTTCAGTTGATATTCACCGCAAGCCCGGATACGACCCCCGAGAACTGTTTTTTGACCCCGTGCGTAAATGTATCGCGCAGGATACCGCATTGGTTAAAGGCTCGCACGGCGTTATTGCAGCGGCACCCGCAAAGCAACCTGTCCTGCTTTGCGATGTTGCCCCGCCCGCAGCCCATACGCCGGCAACAGATATCGCCGGGTGGCTGGCAAGTCTGCTGTAGCATGATTGCCCGGTCGTCCAACAATTAACGGATCAGTCACCGGACAATATCTCTCCACGCCTGATGGCCCTTGCTTTACCGCTGGCATTGCATGTTTTCCGGGCGTTGCGAAGACAAGACACCATCATGGCCAAAGAGTGCCGTATGGCGGGGTGCTTTCATCGCGAATTCCACCGCCGGCAGAGCCGACGGCTATATGATTCCTTTCGCAAAATTATGTGCCTGGAAATATTACCGCGCCCGTTACGGACGACACCCCACGCGCCGCAGTTCGTTGTCGGCATCATGCTGCTTCAAAATCCAACCACCGCCGGATCATTCCGCCACCGCACGGCACGCCCGATCTTTTACGATCCGCCAATCAACACGCCAACGAAGAATACCACAATGCCACCGACCACTCCCGTGAACGCGGCCTGCAGAAACGGCGTATCCATATAGCGATGACGGATGAAGCTGATGCAAAATAATTCCACAATCACCACCGCAATGGCCACTGTCATCGCGACATGAAAATTCGGAATTAAAAACGGCAGCGTGTGCCCGATGCCACCTGCCGTGGTCATTAACCCGCACACCGCACCGCGAATCAGCGGATGTCCGCGCCCGGATAATGACCCGTCATCGGATTGTGATTCCGCAAAAGCCATTGAAATACCCGCACCGACCGATGCAGCCATGCCCACCAGAAATGCCTTAAAGCTGTCCTGCGTGGCCACGGCGGCGGCAAATACAGGGGCCAGCGTGGAAATCGACCCGTCAATAAGCCCCACCAGTCCCGGCTGCACAATCTGCAGCACAAACAACCGCCGCTCCGCCGCCGCCTCTTCATGTTTAACAGATTCAGGAACATGCTCCGCTTCCAGCGTTTCCGCGGTTGTCGCGTGTTTTCGTTCCGCTTCCGCCAGATCAATAAGAAGTTTTCGAATTGCCGCATCAGTGGCCCGCGAGGCAGCTTTTTCATAATACCGGGTGTTTTCCAGCTCCATAATCTCGGCCTGCCGGCGCATGGCCGTGACGCCGGATTTCATCACCAGCCAAAGCGGGCGGCGTTTAATAAATCCCTTCACATCATCGCGTTTGATAAGCGGAATATGCTCGCCGAATTTCTCCCGATGCAATTCAATGAGTTTATGCCGATGCTCCGATTCCTCCGCCTGCATTTCTGTAAACATCTTGGCCGTGGCGGGAAAGGTCTTCGAAAGATTATGCGCAAATTCGCCATAAATTCTCCCATCCTCCTCTTCCTGCCCGATTGCCAGGGCCAGAATTTCCTGTTCCGTAAGATCCTTAAAGCTTTTCGACACAAACAACTCCAAATACAAACACGCCGGTTTTTCAAAAACCATTATATCCCCCCAGGCATGAAAGACACACGCCCCGCATTGCTGTAAACTTAATGCTTTGAACTTGGAGCTGCTACATGAAAATCATGGTCATTGGAAGTACTGGACAACTCGGAGCAGATCTTGTTGCAGTTTTGCCGCAGGCCGGCTTGCAGGCGCTGGCCGTCAGCGGCCGACAGGATCTGGACATTACCAATACCGCAGCCTTCGCAGCTTTTCTGGACCAGCATCGGCCCGATGCCGTCATTAATACCGCCGCATTTCACAATGTCGATCTATGCGAAAGTCAACCCGATTCAGCCTATCAAGTTAATACCATTGCGGTGCGCGGCTTGGCGGTGGAATGTCAAAAACGCGGTATCTTGTTATTTCAAATCGGCACAGATTACGTCATGGACGGCCCAACAGACTCTAAGCCGCTGCCGGAATCCGCAGCCGTACATCCCAAAAGCATTTACGCCCTGACACGATTCGGTGGCGACTCCATGACCCTTACCCACGCCCCAACCATGGGGTATGTGGTGCGAACCTGCGGACTATTCGGCCTCGCGGGGTGCAAACTCAAGGGCGGCCTGAATTTTGTGGACACCATGATCGCTGCCGCCCGGGCCGGCAAACCCATGCGCGTGGTGGCGGATCAGATCGTCGCCCCAACGCCCACGGATGATCTGGCCAAACAATTAATTCTTATGATCCAACGCCGGCCCGCCCCGGGCCTCTACCATGCCGTATCACATGGGCAGTGCTCCTGGCATGAATTCGCATGTACCGCCTTAAGCGTGGCCGGATTAGACCACCCTATCGCACCAGTAAGCAGCGGCGAATTTGCCGCACCCGCACACCGCCCGAGCTATTCAGTGCTCGATAACGCCCGCCTGCGACACCTCGGTTTGGACATCATGACCGACTGGCGCAACGGCCTGCAACGCTTCATTGAAAAAAAATACCCGCGACATAAATAACTTAAAAAGCGCTATGCAATTGGTGAAATGGGAACTTGCAAACGGAGATATGAAATTACCGGATCGTATTGAATGTTAACTTCTTAATCCGCAAATGTTCATGCGGCAGTTCTCTGCCCGCTCCGGCGGGCAACGGGTAGCAAATGATCAATAAACTGCGAACCATACAATTCTGGCAGAGCTGGCGATTCTGGCTCATTATGGCCATTGGTATCGGGATCGCCTGGCGACTGACAGATTATTTTCTCCGTTTCCCGGTGTGGGATGATGAAGCGTCGCTGGGACTGAATATTTTACATCGCGGTTATCTGGGTTTATTGCAACCGCTGCGCTATGGACAAGTCTGCCCCATCGGTTTTCTCTGGATCAGCAAATTTCTCATTGACACCTGCGGGACGGATGTCTGGGTGTTGCGCTTTATACCCCTGGTTGCCGGAATTGCCGCGGTATTGCTGGCATGGCCCGTCACCAGAAAAGTGGCGGGACGGCGTGTCGGATTACTGGCAACCGCGTTAATGGCCTGTTCCCTGGCAACCAATCGCTTCGGCACAGATTTCAAGCCCTATTCGATGGATTTGCTTCTGGCGTTGAGCATTATCGCATTGGCACTTATCGCCATCCGCAGGCCACGCGATTATCGCCCGGTATTGTTTCTGGCGCTGCTGACGCCTCTGGCCATTGTACTATCTTATCCCAGCGTATTTGTGCTCGCGGCGGCATTGCTGGCGCTATTGCCGGCATTATGCCGCCGCCAAAATACCTCATGGCGCGTGGCGTATGTTTTCTGGGCCGCCCTGACCGCTGGCAGCTTCGCGGCCATTTATTTTACGGTTATCCATGGGCAAATGCGCCACACCCATACATTCATGCAGGAATTCTGGAAAGCCGCCTTTCCACCGCACGGCTGGGCGATATTCCTCTGGCTTATTGATGCACATATATCCAATATGATGAGTTACCCATTTGGCGGTTCCAAAGGAATCGCCCTGTTAATTGCGCCGCTGGTGGTTGTCGGGATTTTGCGATTATTGAAAAAACGGCGACTGGCCGAATTAATTCTTCTCGTCGGCCCGTTTGTTTTCACCTTCATCGCCGCTTTCCTGCATAAATACCCTTACGGTGCTGATGCGCGCGTCGAGCAGCACCTCGTTGCATCCATTACAATCCTTGCCGCCTTGGGCGCTGTAACCATCAGTGCACTGGCTATAAAAAAGTCCCGTAACTTCCGCGTCTGGCGCCTTACCACCAACATTCCGGTTGCGGTGATGGTGATCTTCGCGGGTGTTATGATCGCCAAAGACATCTGCTACCCCTGGCGAACGCCCGCACCATTGCTGGCACAAAGATTTATTCACCAGGTATTCCGCCACGCGGGCACCGACACCCAAATTGTCATTCTGAATCGACATCCCTTCCACTATTCGGTTTTGCTCGCCTGGCAATTGGCCACCGCCCCGCATCCATTTTTAATTCATCCGGATCATGACCAATCCTGGCTGCCCACTACCGGAGATAACCTCTGGCTCGTGCATTTTCATTTCAGCCGGCCCGAACCAATTTCTCCGGAAATATTGCGGCACTTCCAGCACCACGTACCGCGCGGAAAAATTACTACCGACATCACCCGGCGGCTTTTTGAACCCTTCAGTGGCCATCAGGCGGTTTATATGCAAGCTGTGCACATCGCGCCGCAACCCTGACTTAAACACTCACGCTATCGGCATCAGCGGTGCCGGCGGCCCCATGCACGTACTTACGCCAGCGCGAACGAATCCATCTGCGTAAGCGAATCGGGCTTTTTTATCGGCATAAAAAACAGATAGGCAATCAGCGCCGCAAACAAAGCGCAGGCAAAAAATATTTTTATAAAATAGGGAATCACCGGGGCGGTAATTTGGCTGAATCCGCCTTCAATCAAACCCGCCAGCACCAGCATGTGGGCGCAGCCAATGAACAGATACATCAGATCATTGCGTTGTGCCTGCACACTGGCCCACACGCCGCCATAGCGTCCCCCGCGCGTCCACATCGCCCGGGCAATAATCAATCCCGCCGCCGCCGCTACGCAAATGGCCGGCAATTCAAGTACCCCGTGGGGCCCCACCCATGAAATAAAATACGTTCCCACATGATCCGCCTGATACCGCTGCCCCAGTGCCCCCAGCATGGCCCCATTATAAAACAGCATCACCAGCGTTCCGATGCCAAACGTCATGCCCAACGCAAACGTCAGCACCGACACTTCAATATTATGCGTAAAAAGAAACACCGAAAACAGCAGATTTTTCTCGCCGCTGTAATGGAACCGTCGGGAACTTTGTTCCTCCACGCGCCGCGCCACTCTTTGGGCCGGGCTTTGGCGAAAAAATTCCGCCGGTACAAATGTAAGTGCGGTTGCCGGATGTTCCTCCGTCATTACATATCCCGCCACAGTACCGGTGAACATGATCATCGCCGACAGTAGCAGCGCCCCCCATTGATGCCGCGCTGTAGCCGGAAATTCGTACCGCAGAATATGCCACCACGTGGCAAAAAATCTCCCGCGGTGCGGCATGGCCACATGCTGATACGCTCTGCCCACCAGCGTTTCAAGATAATCCAGCAGTGCGGAACTTCCCCCCCGGGTTTGCACCAGATTCAAATCACTGGACGCCAGACGATAAAGCGAAAAGAATTCTTCCGCCTCAGCGGTTGAAAGCCCCTGCACAGTATCATGCCCGGCTTTGTCCGTCAGCGCGGTAAGCCGCTGCCACTGATTTTCCCGCCGCGCAATGAACTCATTAATGTCCATGTAGATTATTGTCCATCCGGGATCGATAAATGGCAATTCAGCCAATGCTCTTTCGTTTTATCATTGACTTTGGCAATTTAAAACCGGACAATTACAGTCATTCGCCGGACGCTCAATGCGTATTTGCCCGGATGTTACAACCATAAGGAGTCTGTATATGAAAGCTGCACGTTTTACCATCATCGCGATTGCCGCAGTTCTTTCCGCCGGCCTCGTGGGCTGCTCAAGTCAGGGCAACCAACAAATTGACCATCTCACACCGAATCAGGTATCCCAGAAAATTGTCCGCGGACAAACCACGGAAGCCAACGTGAAAGCTGATCTCGGCGATCCGTTGAAGGTATCCTTCAACAGCGCCGGCAATCAGCAATGGGAATATGACTATACCAAGCTGCATCTGACAACCACAGATTTCCTGCCATTCATCAATGCCGTGGAAACCAATGCCCGCGGCACTAAAAAATCCCTGGTGATTCTATTTAACCATCAAGGCGTGGTGGAACATTACAGCCTGACATGCTCCAAGATTTACAAACACCAAGGACTGTTTAATTAAGGGTCCACCAGGGAATTGGCATCCAACACTGCTCGTTGTTCGTCGCGCGTTGAAATTGCCCATGTCGTTGTGTCGTCGTGCCAGAGTTTATCCCGATGACCCCAGCTTAAATAATTGTGATCGGGATGGTAATACATCCCCGTTCAATCAGCTTTGTCAGTTGATCGCTGCTCGTCGCTCGTCGCTCGCCGCAATAATGATCCGTGATCAGTGGAAATTGTTAAGCGCAAAGGCGCGCGATTGGTTTTAGTTTTCTTGGCGTGGCCTTATACTTGATAAAATGATGGAACTTTTGTGCGGGCGCGAATTGGCCCGGTGCCCAAACACGGCGTTGGCTTGGTAGATGACCTTTTTAGTGCGGGGTGGCCCGAATGTCATGGAACTTAGGCAAACTCGGCATCGGAGTTGCGGCGGCACTTTCGATTTTTGCTTGCTGGTGCCCGGCAATGGCGGGTGATTTGACGAACGGGCGGCTGCAAAGCATCGCGGCGGCGCGCGCGATGCTGCCTAAGGATGAGGCGTTGGCTTGGCACAGCGTAATTACCGCGGACCGTCGCGAACTCACAGACCTGCACAATGCAAGTATCGCGGCAATGCGGGCGGAGAATGCCCAATCCGTTGTGGCCATCCAGAAGTTCATCATTGCTGTGCGCCGGCGGCTTGCAAGCGAGGAGGCGGGACCGCCATTTCCTCCGGGTTTCAATGTTCCCGCAACGCACACCGGAGCTGATCCGATCATTGCCAAGGCGGAACAGCGCCGGAGCGCTTCGGTGGCTGCGGCAGAGGCGCAATTAATCAAAGCAAAGGACTTGTTCCGGCAAGCGGTGTTGTCTGCCGATCGCCAAGAAATCGCAGAGCGCCAGCGCCGGGTTAACGCTGCAATGAAGGCCCTTGATGCTAAGGCCGTGGTGCTGGATATGCACCGGCTCAAGCTGGCGAAGCTGCAACTGAAGCGAGACTCGTCGATGAAGCCGGGGGGTGCGCCGGTTGGGACAGTATCGAGGTTTATGGGCGTTGGTGGCAGCGGGACACGTGTTGTATATATCATCGACCATTCAGGGGTGATGCTATATAACTTTGAATTCGTCGCCCACCAATTGCGAAAGTCCGTCATGCAACTGGCCCCGACGCAACGGTTCGCCGTGATCGTCGTGAGCCGGAAGGCCAGACTTTTGGGAAAGCCAGCCTTAACCCAGGCGACCAGTCGGGCTAAAGAGTTGTTCTCACGCGAATTTTCAAACGTGCACCCGGCCGGCGCGGCCCGTGGCCGCCTGGCGGTATACGAAAACGCGTTCCGCGTGGCCTTCCAGCTACATCCGCAAATTGTCTATTTTATCACCAATGGCGGCTTTGACCCCAGTCTGGCGGAGGCCGTAAAGCGAATGGATACGCACGGCGCTCATGTTTTTACGTGTACGTTTCTAAATGGAAATTCGCGCGCGTTTACCTCACAACTGAAGTTGTATTCTGGTGCGCTAAAAGAGATGGCCAAAGAAACGGGCGGCCAATACCGTGTTATTAAGGAATAGCCCCTAATCCTCGAGGCAAAGAATATTGGTGGAAGCAAATTAGCCAAGGGACGTCGCATCGTTGCCACATGAATTGGCGATTGCTGGTGGAAAGGATCTCGAATGTCATGGGACTTAGGCAAACTCGGCATCGGAGTTGCGGCGGCCCTTTCGATTTTTGCTTGCCGGTGCCCGGCAATGGCGGGTGATTTGACGAACGGGCGGCTGCAAAGCATCGCGGCGGCTCGTGCGACGCTGGCTAAGAATGAGGCGTTGGCTTGGCAGAGCGTAGTTATCGCGGACCGTCGCGAACTCACAGACCTGCACAATGCAAGTATCGCGGCAATGCGGGAGTCTCATTACTCATTGTTCATTAAGCGCTAGCGCTCCCCCCTATAACCTTAACTTTACCCACATCTTTTTACCCGTCAGCGGCGAGGCGGAATCCTTCGACCAAAAGCAGCAGTCGCTGCCATCCACGCCAGATAGTTTGCCAGCCCGGAGGACCGTCGCTGCGGCGGCCAATATACCCGCCGAGCTTGGCAATGGCCACGAGAATGGTTTGATAAGTCCACCCCTCCTTGGGCTTGCCGACTTTTTTCTCCAAGACCACGCGTGTCTCGTGATCCACTTGGGTCTCATCCAATGGTGGCGCGTCGTTGGCGCGAGCGTGGAGCTTGAGTCCCACCAGAAAGCACGCCACGATGGATAATATTCCCGCTAGAGCCATGAGCTTGCGGGCTTCCGTGAGTTGGCTTTGCTCCAACCCGACTCCGCTCTTGAGGGCCTTATGAAACTCCTCAATAAGCCAGCGGCGACGATAGATGGCCACCACCTTCCATAGCTCCGGCAGCGTGGCAATCGGCAAATCCGTCAACAGAACCCAATGTACGGGATCGGCATCCGCCGGGGCCTCGATTTCACGAACCTCCACGACATTGAGATCCTGATTGGCCAGGGCCTTTCCGGGACGATAGGGGGGACGCAATTGCACACGTGTGGCGCGAATCTCCAAGATCGCACAACGCGCGGCCCGCCCTTTACCGGCGGGCAGATCAATGGTGCGGCGTCCCAGCGGCGCAGCCACCGCCAGGGCGTCGTGGAGGTATTGCTGATCCATCTTGGTCAGTGCGCGGTCATGGGCCGAACGCACCACAAAATTGGATCCACCTTGGCCACAACGAGCAAAGACTTCATAGATGTCGCTCTCCCGGTCCGCCACATAAATCCACTGCGCACCGCCAACGCCCGGACCTCC
>Ga0080006_1134412_pt1 | contig 28883 bp, 28 predicted proteins | sample RS3BMetagenome_FD_69209 | JGI IMG/M metagenome (GOLD analysis project Ga0080006, IMG submission 69209) | Ferric oxide microbial mat and aquatic microbial communities from Rainbow Spring, Yellowstone National Park, USA - RS3B (SPADES... ...
CCTCCGCCCGCCGGAGGCTCTGTGCCCCGACAAGCGGGAGAGGCCGGACCGGGCGGCGGCCCCCGCCGCCATGGGCGGCGGCATGGGCGGCATGGGCGGCATGGGCGGCATGATGTGAGCACGGGCGGCGAGCCGGCACCCCCGGCAACCGTCGACACCGGCCGGGCCCGAGGGCCCGGCCGGTCCGCGTCCGCGTCCGACGCCCGCCCGGCCACCGGCGGCTCGCCGGATCCGCCGGTGCCGCCCCAGGTCATCCCGCGACCGGCCGACTGGCGCCCGGGCGACCCTCCGGCCTGGGCGGCGGTGCCGGCGGCCGAGCGCCGAGGCCTCGGCCTCGCCCGGGTCGAGGCGGCGCTGGCCGCCGCCGGGCAGGGACTGCCGGTCCCCCCACCGTCGCTCGAGGCCCTCGGCGGTGTGGTCGACGGCTCCGAAGCGGCGGCGTCGTTGCGCGACGCCGACCGCCAGACGCCGTCGGCGGTCCTGGTCGCCCTGTTCGAGGAAGCCGGTGAGGCCCGCGTCCTGCTCACCCGGCGCTCGAGCCGGCTGCGCTCGCACCGGGGCGAGGTCAGCTTCCCGGGGGGGCGCATCGACGACGGGGAGACGCCGTCCTCGGCGGCCCTGCGGGAGGCGGCCGAGGAGGTGGCCCTCGACCCGGCGGCCGTCCGGCTGGCCGGGTGGCTCCACCCGTTGTTCACCTTCTCGTCGAGCGCCCGGATCGCCCCGGTGGTGGGCGTGCTGGACCGGCGTCCGGCGCTCCGGCCGAGCCCGGCCGAGGTCGCCCGGGTCTTCGACGTGGCGCTGGCCGACCTGCTGGACGACGGCACCTTCTACGAGGAGCACTGGAGGGTCCCCGGCCGTCCGGTCGTGGCCTCGGCGGTGCCGGGCCGGACCGACGGCTCGTTCGCCGTGTGGTTCTTCGAGGTGGCCGGCGAGATCGTCTGGGGGGCGACCGCCAGGGTGCTCCACGAGCTGGTCTCGCTGGCGGTCGGAGTCCGTCCGGTGCTCCCCGGCTGAGCGTCGGGGAGGCGACCGGTGCCGGCCGCCGGGGGCGCTGACCGACGGGACCGAGACGGTACTGTGGGACATCGGCTCGTCGGGGCGCCGATGCTGTGGTCGTAGCGAGCGGGTCGTAGCGAACGCCGGAGGGCAGCGGTGGCAGAGATCGAGATCGGCATCTTCAAGTCTGGCCGCCGGGCCTACGGGTTCGACGACATCGCCATCGTCCCGAGCCGGCGCACCCGCGATCCCGAGGACGTCGACGTCTCCTGGGAGATCGACGCCTACCGGTTCGACCTCCCGCTGCTCGGCGCCGCCATGGACGGGGTGATGAGCCCGGCAACCGCCGTCGAGCTCGGCCGGCTCGGCGGCCTCGGGGTGCTCAACCTCGAGGGCCTCTGGACCCGCTACGAGGATCCGACAGCCCTGTTCGACGAGATCGGCGAGCTCGACGACGAGAAGGCGACCGCCCGGATGCAGCAGATGTACCAGGAGCCGGTGAAGCTCGAGCTCGTCACCGAGCGGATCCGGCAGATGAAGGAGGCAGGGGTCACCACCGCCGCCTCGGTCACCCCGCAACGCACCGAGGCGTTCGCCAAGGCGGTCCTGGCGGCCGAGCTCGACCTCCTGGTGATCCAGGGGACGGTGGTCTCGGCCGAGCACGTGTCGAAGACCGGCGAGCCGCTCAACCTGAAGCGCTTCATCCGCGAGTTCGACATCCCGGTGATCGTCGGCGGCTGTGCGTCCTACCAGGCCGGCCTCCATCTCATGCGCACCGGGGCGGTCGGTGTGCTGGTCGGCGTCGGCCCGGGGAACGCCTGTACGACCCGCGGCGTCCTCGGCCTCGGGGTCCCCCAGGCGACGGCGATCGCCGATGTGGCCGGGGCCCGGATGCGCCACCTCGACGAGACCGGGGTCTACGTCCACGTGATCGCCGACGGCGGGATGTCCAAGGGCGGCGACATCGCCAAGGCGATCGTTTGCGGTGCCGACGCAGTGATGCTCGGCTCGCCGCTCTCGTCGGCGGTCGAGGCACCGGCGCGCGGCTTCCACTGGGGGATGGCGACGTTCCACCCGACGCTGCCGCGCGGGGCCCGCGTCCGCACCGGGGTCCGTGGGACGCTGCGGGAGATCCTGCTCGGCCCGGCCCACGAGAACGACGGCAGGATGAACCTCTTCGGCGCGCTGCGGACCGCCATGGCCACCTGTGGCTACGAGACGGTGAAGGAGTTCCAGAAGGCCGAGGTGATGGTGGCGCCGTCCCTGCAGACCGAGGGCAAGCAGCTCCAGCGGTCCCAGGGCGTGGGCATGGGCCATTGACCGCCGTCGACGACCCTGTCCTCGTCGTCGACTTCGGGGCCCAGTACGCCCGCCTGATCGCACGCCGGGTCCGCGAGGCCCACGTCTACTCGGAGATCGTCGCACCGACGCTCTCGGCGGCCGAGATCCTGTCCCGCCGCCCGCGGGGGATCATCCTCTCCGGCGGCCCGAAGTCGGTCTACGAGACGCCGGCGCCGACGATCGACCCCGAGCTCGCCCGGTCCGGCGTCCCGATCCTCGGCATCTGCTACGGCGCCCAGTTGCTGGCCCAGGAGCTCGGCGGGACGGTCAGCCGCACCGGACGCGGCGAGTACGGACGGACGACGATGACGGTCACCGCGCCGTCGCCGCTCTTCGGCGAGTGGCCGGCCGAGTCGGTCGTCTGGATGAGCCACGGGGACTCGATCACCGACGTGCCGGCCGGGTTCGTCGCCACCGCCCGGTCGGCCGAGTCGGCAGTGGCCGCCTTCCACGATGCCGAGCGGCGGATCTACGGCGTGCAGTTCCACCCCGAGGTGGTCCACACCGAGCGCGGTTCGGAGATGCTCGAGCACTTCCTGTTCGACATCTGCGGCGCCGCCCCGACCTGGACGCACGTGTCGATCATCGAGCAGCAGGTGGCGGCAGTGCGCCGTCAGGTCGGCGCCGAGCGGGTGCTGTGTGCGCTGTCGGGCGGCGTCGACTCGGCGGTGGCCGCCGCCGTCGTCCACAAGGCGGTCGGCGACCAGCTGACGTGCGTCTTCGTCGACACCGGCCTGATGAGGGCCGGCGAGGCCGAGCAGGTCGAGGAGACCTTCCGCCGGCAGTTCCACATCGACCTCGTCCACGTGAAGGCGGCCGACCGGTACTTCGACGCCCTCGCCGGGGTGACCGACCCGGAGGAGAAGCGCAAGATCATCGGCGCACTCTTCATCCGGATCTTCGAGGAGGTGGCGCGCGACCTCGGGGCGGGAAGCGGCGACGAAGGCCCGCGCTTCTTGGTCCAAGGGACGCTCTACCCCGACGTGATCGAGTCGGGCACCGGCCAGGCGGCCAGCATCAAGTCGCACCACAACGTCGGCGGCCTCCCGCCCGACCTCGGCTTCGAGCTGGTCGAGCCGCTGCGCCTGCTCTTCAAGGACGAGGTCCGGGCGGTCGGGGAGGAGCTCGGCCTGCCGCACGAGATCGTCTGGCGCCAGCCGTTCCCCGGTCCGGGGCTGGCGGTCCGGATCGTCGGCGAGGTCACCCGCGAGCGGGCGGAGGTCCTCCGGGCGGCCGACGCGGTGGTCGTCGAGGAGGTCCGGCGGGCCGGCCTCTACCGCCAGCTGTGGCAGAGCTTCGCCGTGCTCCCGGCGGTGCGCACGGTGGGGGTGATGGGCGACGGCCGCACCTACGCCTACCCGATCGTGATCCGCGCCGTCACGAGCGACGACGCGATGACCGCCGACTGGGCGCGCCTGCCCTACGAGCTCGTCGAACGCATCGCCTCTCGGATCATCAACGAGGTCGACGGGGTGAACCGGGTCGCACTCGACGTCACCTCGAAGCCGCCGGGCACCATCGAGTGGGAGTGAGCGCCGCCCGCCGCGCTGCCGGGCCCCTGGACGACGCCCAGCTCTTCTCGCTCGACGACGACCCGCCGGCCGCTCCGGCGGGGGACGACGACGGCGCGGCGGGTTCTCCGGGGGCCGGCGGCGGCACCGAGCCGGGCCACCCGCCCCAACCCCCTCACCTCCCCGACGACCCCACCGACGAGCAGCTGGCTCGACCCGGGGACGGCGAGCGCCCGGGGCGCCCGGCACGGCGCCCGATCGGGGACCCGGCGCCGCTGCTCGAGGGGCTCAACCCCGAACAGCGGGCGGCGGTCGTCCACCGCGGCGGGCCGCTGCTCGTGGTGGCCGGCGCCGGCTCGGGCAAGACGCGCGTCCTCACCCGCCGGATCGCCCACCTCCTCGCCACCGGCGACGCCTCGCCCCACGAGATCCTGGCGATCACGTTCACCAACAAGGCGGCCGACGAGATGCGGCGCCGGGTGGTCGAGCTGGTCGGACCGCGGGCCGAGCGGATGTGGGTGTCGACCTTCCACTCGGCCTGCCTGCGGATCCTCCGCAGCCACGCCGTCCGGCTCGGCTACCGCCCCGGCTTCACCGTCTACGACGACCTCGACAGCCGGCGTCTCGTCGAGCTGGTGATGGCCGAGCTCGGCGTCGACACCAAGCGCCTGGCGCCGCGGGCGGTGGCGGCGGTGATCGGGCGGGCGAAGGCCGAGCTGACCGACCCGGGACGCTTCGGCGACGAGACCCACGCCGCCGACCCGTTCCGGCGGCGGATCGCCGACGTCTACGCCGAGTACCAGCGCCGCCTGGTGGCCGCCAACGCCATGGACTTCGACGACCTGCTGATGACCGCCGTCGCCGTGCTCGAGCGGTGCGACGACGTCCTCGACGCCTACCAGCAGCGGTTCTGCCACGTGCTGGTGGACGAGTACCAGGACACCAACCGGGCGCAGAACGAGCTCGTCACCCTCCTCGGCCGGGCGCACCGCAACGTCTGCGTCGTCGGCGATGGCGACCAGTCGATCTACGGGTTCCGGGCAGCCGACGTCCGCAACATCTTGGAGTTCGAGCGGGCGTTCCCCGATGCCGTCACGATCTCGCTCGAGCAGAACTACCGCTCGACCCAGACGATCCTCGACGCCGCCAACGCCGTGATCGCCCGGAACCAGGCCCGCCGGCCCAAGCGGCTCTTCACCGAGGGCGAGCGCGGCGACCCGATCGTCCGCTACCGGGCCGAGGACGAGCACGACGAGGCAGCGTTCGTGGCCCACGAGGTGCTCCGGCTGGCCCGGGACGAGCACCTCTCGCTGGGCGACGTCGCCGTCTTCTACCGCACCAACGCCCAGAGCCGGGTGCTCGAGGAAGAGCTCGTCCACGCCGGCGTCGCCTACAAGGTGATCGGCGGGACCCGCTTCTACGACCGCAAGGAGGTGAAGGACCTCCTCGCCTACCTCCGGCTGCTGGCCAACCCGACCGACGAGGTCTCGGCCCGCCGGGTCGTGAACGTCCCCAAGCGCGGCATCGGTGCCACCTCGGTGTCCCGGCTCGCCGCCTGGGCGGCCACCGCGGGCGTCGGCTTCGCCGAGGCCCTCGGCCGGGCCGAGGAGGCCGGGCTGAGCGGCAAGGCGCTCAAGGGCGCCGCCGACCTCGGGGCGCTGCTCGACGAGCTGCGGGGGGTCATGGGCGACGTCGGCCCCGGCGACCTGGTCCAGCTGGTGGCCGAGCGCACCGGCTACCTGGCCGAGCTGGTGGCCGAGCGGAGCCACGAGGCCGACGGCCGGATCGAGAACATCGCCGAGCTCGTCGGGGTGGCGGCGGAGTACGACGACCTGTCCGAGCTCCTCGAGACGGTGGCCCTGGTGTCCGACGCCGACGACCTCGACGACGTCGGCGCCCGGGTGTCGCTGATGACCCTCCACACCGCCAAGGGCCTCGAGTTCGAGGCGGTCTTCCTCGTCGGGCTGGAGGACGGGGTGTTCCCGCATTTCCGTTCGCTCGGAGAGCCGCTCGAGCTGGAGGAGGAGCGCCGGCTCTGCTACGTCGGCATCACCCGTGCCCGCCGCTTCCTCTACCTCACCCACGCCTGGGTGCGGAACCTCTGGGGCACGACCTCGCACAACATCCCGAGCCGGTTCCTGGCCGAGGTGCCACCGGAGCTGGTCAAAGACGTCGGGGTGATCGGCGGCCGGCGCGGTGACGGCTGGAGCCGGCGGGGGGACGACGAGCCGTGGGAGTCGGGGCCGGCCGGCGGCACCATCTTCGGGTCCGGGCGCGGCCCGACACCGCCGCCGCGCCGGGAGCGGCAGAGCACCGGTGCCGAGGCCCTCGGGCTCACCGCCGGCGACCAGGTGGTCCACGAGCGCTGGGGCGACGGGGTCGTGCTGTCGACCAGCGGCGACGGCGACCGGGCCCAGGCCCGGGTGCGGTTCACCTCGGTGGGGGAGAAGAGCCTGCTCCTCTCGGCCACCCCCCTGCGTCGGGCCTGAGACCCGCCCCGCCTCACGGTTGTGCGACGACGGTGAAACCTCGAGGACCCGTTCGGCGCCCGAGGACGACGATCGGGCGGGGCCCGATCTGGCGTCGGGTGCCACCCCGGTGCCTATCATCGCCCGGATGCTCCGTCCGTATCGCGTCGTCGTGGCCAAGCCGGGGCTCGACGGCCACGACCGAGGCGCCAAGGTGATCGCCCGGGCGCTGCGGGACGGCGGCTTCGAGGTGGTCTACACCGGGCTGCACCAGACCCCCGAGCAGGTGGTCGCCACCACGGTGCAGGAGGACGCCGACGCCGTCGGGCTGTCGCTCCTCTCCGGTGCTCACCTCACGCTCGTGCCGCGGGTGATCGAGGGACTGGCCGCCGAGGGCCGGGGCGACGTGGTGGTGCTGGTCGGCGGGATCATCCCCGACGAGGACATCCCGCGCCTCAAGGAGATGGGCGTGGCGGCGGTGTTCACCCCCGGCGCACCGCTGCCGTCGATCGCCAACTGGCTGGCCGTGACGCTGGACGAGCGCGAGGAGGCGGCCGGAGCCTGACCGGGGGCGCCGACGGCGCCCCGACTCACACCGCCCCGCCCCACCGCCGGGTGCGACCCGCCGCCGGCCGGTGCGGCGCACTGACCGACACAGACAAGGAGCGAACCGTGGATCTCTACGAGTACCAGGGCAAGCAGTACTTCGCCCGGTTCGGCATCCCCACCTCACCGGGCGGGGTGGCCGACACCGTGGAGGAGGCGGTGCGCCAGGCCGACGCCGCCGGCTATCCGGTGGTGGTCAAGGCTCAGGTGAAGGTGGGGGGGCGCGGCAAGGCCGGCGGGATCAAGCTGGCGGCCGACGCCGAGGAGGCGCGGCGCCACGCCGAGGCGATCCTGGGCATGGACATCAAAGGCCACGTCGTCCACCGGGTGTGGGTCGAGCACGCCTCGGACATCGCCAAGGAGTACTACGCCAGCTTCACCCTCGACCGTCCGGCCAAGCTCCACCTCGGGATGCTCTCGGCCGAGGGCGGGGTCGAGATCGAAGAGGTGGCGGCCACCAACCCCGCCGCGATCGCCCGGCTCCACGTCGACCCGGTCGTCGGGCTCGACCTCGAGACGGCCCGCCGCTGGGTGGGTGAGGCGAAGCTCGACTTCGAGGCGCAGGAGCAGGCGGCCGAGCTGCTGGTCAAGCTCTACACCTGCTACGTCGACGGCGACTGCGACCTCGCCGAGATCAACCCGCTGATCCTCACGACGGACGGCAGGGTCCATGCGCTCGACGCCAAGGTGACCCTCGACGACAACGCCGCCTTCCGACACCCCGAGTGGGAGGAGTACGCCGCCACCGAGACCGAGGACCCGCGGGAGAAGATGGCCAAGGAGAGGGGGCTCAACTACATCGGGCTCGACGGGTCGGTCGGCATCATCGCCAACGGTGCCGGGCTGGCGATGAGCACCCTCGACGTCGTCAACCAGGTCGGAGGCAAGGCCGCCAACTTCCTCGACATCGGCGGCGGGGCCAACGCCGACGTGATGGCCGCCGCCCTCGAGGTGATCAACGCCGACCCGGCGGTGCGCTCGATCTTCGTCAACATCTTCGGCGGCATCACCCGGGTCGACGAGGTCGCCAACGGGGTGGTGGCGGCCCTCGAGCGGGTGGAGATCCGCTCGCCGATCGTGCTGCGGCTCGACGGGACCAATGCCGAGGCCGGTCGCCAGATCCTGGCGCCGCACCTGTCCGACCGCCTGGTGGCCGAGCCCACCATGCTCGACGCCGCCCGCCGGGCGGTGGCGATGGCCGGCTGACCACCGGAAGGAGTGAGATGAGCATCTTCGTCGACGAACGCACCAAGGTGGTGGTCCAGGGCCTCACCGGCGGCCAGGGCCGCTTCCACGGGCTGCGCAACCGCGAGTACGGGACCCAGGTCGTGGCCGGGGTGACGCCGGGCAAGGGCGGCACCGACGTGGACGGCATCCCCGTGTACGACACGGTGGCCGAGGCGGTCGAGGCGACCGGAGCCGACGCCTCGTTCGTCGTCGTGCCGCCGCCCTTCGCCTGCGACGCCATCGTCGAGTCGGCCGCCGCCGGCATCGCCTTCGTCGTCTGCATCACCGAGGGCATCCCCGCCCAGGACGAGGCGCTCACCTACAACCGGCTGAAGCAGGAGTACCCCGGCACCCGCCTGCTCGGGCCGAACTGCCCCGGGATCATCTCGCCGGGCAAGACCAACATCGGGATCACCTCCGGCGACATCGCCCTGCCGGGCGGCCCGGTCGGCATCGTCAGCCGCTCCGGAACCCTCACCTACCAGGCCCTCCACGAGCTCTCCCAGCAGGGGGTCGGGCAGACCACCTGTGTCGGGATCGGCGGCGACCCGGTGCCCGGCACCAACTTCATCGACTGCCTGGCCGCCTTCGAGGCCGACCCCGACACGCTGGCGGTGATGATGATCGGCGAGATCGGCGGCTCCGAGGAGGAGCGGGCTGCGGCCTACATCGCCGAGAACCTCACCAAGCCGGTCGTCGCCTACGTCGCCGGGGTGACGGCCCCGCCGGGCCGCAAGATGGGCCACGCCGGGGCGATCATCTCGGGCTCGCAAGGCACCGCCCAGGCCAAGATGGAGGCGCTGGCCGAGGCCGGGGTGGCGGTCGCCCAGAACCCGACCGAGGCCGGCGAGAAGATGGTCGAGATCGTCAAGGCGCTCGGCTGATTCCCGGCCGGGATCGGCAGGGTCGGGACGGCCGGCGGGTAGCGTGAGCGCCGTGCGCGTGGCCGTCCTGGCGTCGGGGAGCGGGACCATCCTCGCCGCGATGCTCGACGCCGGGGTGCCGGTGGTGGCGGTGCTGGCCGACCGGGCGTGCCGGGCACTCGAGGTGGCCGAGGCTGCCTCGGTGGCCGCCGAGCTGGTCGACCGCCGGGAGTGGGGCGGCTTCTCGGCCGCCTTCGACCGGACCGGTTACAGCGCGGCGGTGGCCGGGGCCCTCGGGCGGCACCGGCCCGACCTGGTGGCCATGGCCGGCTTCGGCACCGTGCTCGACCAGCCGGTGCACGACGCCTTCCCCGGCCGGATCCTCAACACCCACCCAGCCCTCCTGCCGTCGTTCCCGGGGTGGCGCGCCGTCGAGGACGCGCTGGCCGCCGGCGTCAAGGTCACCGGGTGCACCGTGCACCTGGCGACGCTGGCGATGGACGCCGGGCCGATCCTGGCCCAAGAGGCGGTCACGGTCCGCTCCGACGACACCGTCGCCACCCTCCACGAGCGGATCAAGGAGGTCGAGCGGCGTCTCTACCCCCAGGCGGTCCTGGCGGCGCTCGACGAGCTGGCGGCCGGGCGCTCGGTCGACGGTCTGCCGGCGACGTACCCGGCGGTCGGGGCCCGACCATGACGGGACGGGAGGGGTGGCGGTGAGGGCGCTGCTGTCGGTCTACGACAAGGATGGTCTGGTCGAGCTGGCGACGGGGTTGGCCGACCTCGGCTGGGATCTCGTCGCCAGCGGCAACACTGCCGCCGCCCTGGCCGACGCCGGGCTGGCCCACACGCAGGTGGCCGAGGTGACCGGGTCACCGGAGATGCTCGGTGGGAGGGTCAAGACGCTCCACCCGAAGATCCACGGCGGGATCCTCGCCGACCGCGACGACCCCTCGCACCTGGCCGACCTGGCGGCCAACGACATCGAGCCGATCGACCTCGTCGTCTGCAACCTCTACCCCTTCCGCTCCGACCCGTCGGTCGAGCTGATCGACATCGGCGGCCCGGCGATGGTCCGGGCGGCAGCCAAGAACTTCGCCCACGTCGGCGTTCTGACCTCGCCGGCCGACTACCCGGTGGTCCTCGACGAGCTCCGCCGGGCGGGCTCGCTCTCCGAGGGCACCCGCCGACGACTGGCGGCTTCCGCCTTCGCCCACACCGCCGCCTACGACGCCGCCGTCACCGCCTGGCTCGAGGGCGCCACCGCCGCCGTGGCGTCCGACCCCCTCGACCGGGTGCTGCCGCCGCTCCTCGACCTCCACCTCGAGCGGGCGCAGGTGCTCCGCTACGGCGAGAACCCGCACCAGGCCGGTGCCCGCTACCGGCTTGCCGGGCAGTCGAGCTGGTGGGACTCGGTGACCCAGCACGCCGGCAAGGAGCTCTCGTACCTCAACCTCTTCGACGCCGACGCCGCCTGGCGCCTCGTCCACGAGCTGGCCCCGGCCACCTGGCCGCCCGCCGCCGGGGGCACCCCGGGGCAGGTGGCGGTGGCGATCATCAAGCACGCCAACCCCTGCGGTGCGGCGGTGGCCACCGACCTCGCCACCGCCTTCCAACGGGCGCTCGAGTGCGACCCGGTCTCGGCCTTCGGGGGCATCCTGGCGGTCGGCGGGGTGGTCACCGCCGAGCTGGCCGAGCTGATCGCCGCCGGCCCGCAGGCCGACGTGGTCGTCGCCGCCGGCTACGAGGACGAGGCGCTGGCCGCCCTGACCGCCCGGCGCAAGGCCACCCGGCTGCTCTCGGCGCCTCCGCCGGAGCCGATCGGGCGGCAGCTACGGGCGATCGGCAACAGCCTGCTCGTCCAGGAGCCGGACCGGGTCCTCGTGCCGCCGACCGACTGGGTGGTGGTCACCGACCGGCGCCCGACCGACCCGCAGTGGGCCGATCTGGTCACCGCCTGGTGGGTCTGCGCCCGGACCAGCTCCAACGCCGTCGTCGTCGTCCACGGTGGGCAGGCGGCCGGGGTCGGCGCCGGCCAGCAGTCCCGGGTGGTGGCGGCCGAGCTGGCGGTGGCCAAGGCCGGGGAGCGCGCCGTCGGTGGCGCCGCGGCGTCCGACGCCTTCTTCCCGTTCCCCGACGGCCTCGAGGTGCTGGCCAAGGCCGGCGTCGCCGCCGTCGTCCAGCCGGGAGGGTCGGTCCGCGACCACGAGGTGGTAGCGGCGGCCGACGCCGCCGGGGTGGCGATGGTGACCACCGGCGAGCGCCATTTCCGGCATTGAGGTCGGCCGGCGGATGACCCTGATCGACGGCCTGGACGTCCGGTGACCGCCACCCTGCTCGACGGTGAGCGGCTGGCGGCCCGCATCCGGGCCGAGCTGGCCGACCGGGTGGCCCGCCTGCGGGCCGAGGGGGTGCAGGTCGGCCTCGGCACCGTGCTGGTCGGCGACGACCCGCCGAGTGCCCGCTACGTGGCGATGAAGCACGCCGACTGCGCCGAGGTCGGCATCGCCTCGGTCCACGAGCACCTGCCGGCGACGGCCAGCCAGCAGCAGGTCGAGGAGGTGGTGGGCCGCCTCAACGCCGACCCGGCGGTCCACGCCTTCTTGGTGCAGCTGCCGCTGCCCGAGGGCCTCGACGAGGAGAGGGTGCTGCTGGCGGTCGACCCGGAGAAGGACGTCGACGGGCTCCACCCGGTCAACCTCGGACGGCTGGTGATGGACCGGCCCGGGCCGCTCCCGTGCACCCCGGCCGGCATCGTCGAGCTGCTGGGCTCCTACGACGTCCCGGTCGAGGGACGCCACGCCGTGGTGATCGGACGGGGGCTCACCATCGGCCGCCCGCTGGCATTGCTGCTGGCCAGCAAGCGGCCGGGCTGCAACGCGGCGGTGACGGTCGTCCACACCGGTGTCGACGACCTCGCCGCTTCGGTGCGGCTGGGCGACGTCGTGGTGGCGGCCGCCGGCCGGGCGGGGCTGGTCGGGCCGGAGATGGTCAAGCCTGGTGCGGCGGTGGTCGGGGCCGGCACGAGCTGGGAGGGGCGCAGATTGCTCTCCGACGTGCAGGAGTCGGTGGCCGAGGTGGCGGGGTGGATCACCCCCCGCATCGGCGGGGTCGGGCCGATGACCCGGGCGATGCTGCTGCGCAACGCCGTCCGGGCGGCGGAGCGGGCATGAGCGCCGCCCCCCCCGGGACCAGCGAGCACGACGAGCGGCCGTGGGGCTCCTACACCGTGCTCGACGACAGCGCGCCCGACCACAAGGTGAAGCGGATCGTCGTCCGCCCGGGCAAGCGCCTCAGCTACCAGCGCCACGCCCACCGGGCCGAGCACTGGTTCGTCGTCCACGGCAGCGCCAACGTCACCCTCGACGGGCGTGAGATCCGGGTCGGTGCCGGGCAGGCGGTCGACGTGCCGCTCGGGGCCGCCCACCGGATCGAGAACACCGGTGACGACGACCTGGTGTTCATCGAGGTCCAGCACGGCGACTACTTCGGCGAGGACGACATCGTCCGCCTCGAGGACGACTTCGGCCGGGTCGACGCCCCGGAGGCCTGAGGGGGCGAGGCCGTCGCCCGGGGCTCGTCGGCCGGTACCGGCGGTAACCTTTGGCGGTGGCCAGGATCTCCGATCTGCTGGCGGCTGGTCCGACCTACTCGTTCGAGTTCTTCCCGCCGAAGAGCGACGCCGAGCTGGCCGTGCTGGTGTCGACGTTGCGCGAGCTCGAGCCGCTCCGGCCGTCGTTCGTCTCGGTCACCTACCGCGGCGGGCGCGAGTCCCGCCAGCGCACCTACGACCTCGTGACCGGGATGCTCCACACGAGCACGCTCACGCCGATGGCCCACCTGATCTGCGTTGCCCACAGCCGCCTCGAGCTCGCCGAGATCCTCGTCGCCTACCGCCGGGCCGGGATCGAGAACCTGATGGCGCTCGGCGGCGACCCGCCCTCCGACCCCGGCGCCGGCCCCGGCGAGCTGGCCCACGCCATCGAGCTCGTGCGGCTCGCCCGAGAGATCGGCGGGTTCTCGATCGGGGTGGCCGCCCACCCGGCCGGGCACCCGTCGTCCCCCGACCTCGTGACCGACCGCGACCGGCTGGCCGAGAAGCTGTCGGTGGCCGACTTCGGGGTCACCCAGTTCTTCTTCGAGGCGTCGGCCTACGACTCTTTGGTGGCCGACCTCGCCGCCCGCGGGGTCGACAAGCCGGTGCTGCCGGGGATCATGCCGGTGACCTCGCTGCGATCGGTGCCGCGGATGGCGACGATGGGCGCGCCGGTGCCCGGGTGGATGGTCGCCCGCCTCGAGGCGGCGGCGGCCGCCGGCGGTGACGAGGCGGTGCGGCGCGAGGGCATCGCCATCACCACCGACCTGTGCCGGTCGCTGGTCGAGCGGGGGGCGCCGGGCCTGCACTTCTACACCCTCAACCGCTCGAGCGCGACCAGGGAGATCTACGCCGCCCTCGGCCTCACCCCGACGGCGGTGGCCGGCTGAGCCCGGGCGTCCCACCCGCCGCCGATTGTGGGACGACCCGCTGGGGCCCGTAGGCTCTTGCGACATGGCTGAGAAGATCACGATGGGTGCCGACGGCACCCTCCAGGTCCCCGACGAGCCGATCATCCCGTTCATCGAGGGCGACGGCACCGGGGTCGACATCTGGCCGGCGGCCAAGCTCGTGCTCGACGCCGCCGCCGCCAAGCACGGTCACGTCGTCGCCTGGAAGGAGGTGCTGGCCGGGGGAAAGGCGTTCGACCAGACCGGGACCTGGCTCCCCGACGAGACCGTCGAGGCCTTCCGGGACCACCTGATCGGCATCAAGGGGCCGCTGACCACCCCGATCGGCGGCGGCATCCGCTCGCTCAACGTCGCCCTCCGCCAGATCCTCGACCTCTACGTCTGCCTCCGGCCGGTGCGCTGGTTCCAGGGCGTCCCCTCGCCGGTGCGCCACCCTGAGCTGGTCGACATGGTGATCTTCCGCGAGAACACCGAGGACGTCTACGCCGGGTACGAGGTCGAGGCCGGCACGCCAGAGGCCGGCACGCTCACCGAGTTCCTCCGCAAGGAGATGGGCTGGCCGATCCGCGACGGCTCGGGGATCGGGATCAAGCCGATCTCGGAAGAGGGTTCCACCCGCCTCATCCGGGCGGCCATCCGCTACGCCCTCGAGCACGGCCGCCGCTCGGTGACCCTCGTCCACAAGGGCAACATCCAGAAGTTCACCGAGGGCGCCTTCCGGGCCTGGGGCTACCAGCTGGTGCGCGACGAGTTCGCCGACGTGGCCGTCGGCTGGGACGACTGCGGCGGCGACCCCGGCGACAAGCTGCTGGTCAAGGACGCCATCGCCGACATCACCCTCCAGCAGGTGCTGACCCGCCCGGCCGAGTTCGACGTCATCGCCACCACCAACCTGAACGGCGACTACCTCTCCGACGCACTGGCCGCCCAGGTCGGCGGGATCGGGATCGCCCCCGGCGGCAACATCAACTACGTCACCGGCCACGGCGTGTTCGAGGCCACCCACGGCACCGCCCCCAAGTACGCCGGCCAGGACAAGGTCAACCCCGGCTCGGTGCTCCTCTCGGGCGTCCTCATGTACGAGCACATCGGCTGGGCCGATGCCGCCGCCGACATCGTCGCTGCCCTCGAGGCGACGATCGCCGAGAAGATCGTCACCTACGACTTCGCCCGCCTGATGGACGGCGCCAAGGAGGTCAAGACCTCCGAGTTCGCCGAGGCGGTGGTCGAGCGGCTCTGAGCGCTCGCTGGGCGCGGCGGTTTCGACCGGCCCCGGCCGGCCGCCCTAAGTTGAGCCCATGCCAGACACGCGCCCCGTCCACGTCACCGTCACCGGCGCCGCCGGCCAGATCGGCTACGCCCTGCTCTTCCGGATCGCCTCTGGGCAGCTGCTCGGGCCCGACCAGCCGATCGTCCTCCGCCTGCTCGAGATCGAGCCGGCACTCAAGGCCCTCGACGGCGTCGTGATGGAGCTCGACGACTGCGCCTTCCCGCTCGTGGCCGACATCGTTGCCACCGCCGACCTGGCGACCGCCTTCGACGGGACCTCGTGGGCCCTGCTCGTCGGCTCGGTGCCGCGCAAGGCCGGGATGGAGCGCGGCGACCTGCTGAACGTCAACGGCGGCATCTTCAAGCCGCAGGGCCGGGCGATCGCCGAGCATGCCGCCGACGACGTGCGGGTGCTCGTGGTCGGCAACCCGTGCAACACCAACTGCCTGATCGCCCGGTCCAACGCCGCCGAGGTGCCGGCCGACCGTTGGTTCGCCATGACCCGGCTCGACCAGAACCGGGCGGTGAGCCAGCTCGCCCACAAGGCCGGCGTCGCCGTGTCGTCGGTCGCCAACCTCGCCATCTGGGGCAACCACTCGGCCACCCAGTTCCCCGACGCCGCCCACGCCACGATCGACGGCCGGCCGGCCCCGGAGGTGATCGGCGACACCGGGTGGCTCCACGGCGAGTTCCTCACCACCGTCCAGAAGCGGGGCGCGGCCATCATCGAGGCACGCGGCGCCTCGTCGGCCGCCTCGGCCGCCAACGCCGTGATCGACACCGTGGTCGGGCTGCGCACCCCGACGCCCGACGGCGACTGCGTGTCGGTGGCGGTCGCCAGCTCCGGCCAGTACGGCGTGCCCGAGGGGCTCCAGTTCGGTTACCCGGTGCGGGCCGACGGCCGGGGCGGGTGGAGCGTCGTCGAGGGCGTCGAGCACGACGACTTCGCCGCCGAGCGCATCCGCATCACCACCGAGGAGCTCGAGTCCGAACGGGACGAGGTGCGCTCCCTCGGCCTGCTCGGCTGAACCAGCCGGCTCAGACCGGCAGCGTCACCTCGATGCCGGCGCTGTGGAGGAAGGCCAGCTTCCGGGCGACCGTGTCCTGCCAGACGGTGACTTCCTCGTCGAAGTGCAACCGGTCGCCTTCCTCGCAGGCGTGCTCGAGCTCGTCGAACGCCGCGTCCTCGGCGTCGAGGAGCTCCCGGTACTTGAGAAGGAAGTGGTCGTCCATGGCATGGATCACGAAGCGCCTCCTTTGTCCGGCTCCATCGAAGGGAAGCCTCTTTCCGAAGATTACCGGCCTCGCGGCGGCGGTGCCCGGCGCAGGTCAGCCCGGCCGGTCGGGCTCTGAGGACAGGCCGGCCAGGCGCGGCGCGGCGGCGGCGAGCACCCCCTGGACAGCCACCAGGACCGAGAGGTCGCCGCGCACCCGGATCCTCCCGGTGGCGATCGCCTCCGCCGGGCCGAGCTCGCCCCGCGACAGCGCCGCCGCGTCGGCGTAGCCGACGAAGACGGTCACGTCGGCAGCGGCGACCGCGGGCGCCGGGTCGTCGGGCGCCGGGTCGTCGGGCGCCGGGTCGTCGGGCGCCTTCGCGCCGGGTGCCTCCTCGGCGACCTCGAGGTGGAGCCGGCGGTCCCGCACGACCAGGGTGACGGTGAGCGGCTCGGCCCGTTCGGGGACGTCGTGGAGCACCTGGTCGACGCGGACGGAGCGGTCGCCGGCGACCAGCGAGGTCTCGCCGAGCACCGCCGGGTCGACGTCGAGGTCGCCGACCGCCCGATTGAACTGCTCGACCCACTCGTTGGAGTAGAGGCGTGCCACCCGCGGAGACTAACCGGCATGCCGCCGGGCTCGCGGTGGACGTCGGCCGGGACGATGGTCTCGGCACGCCGTTGGACTTATGATGCCGCGGTGGCCGAGCAGCAGCGGGTCGGGTTCATCGGCCTCGGCAACATCGGCAGCGGGGTGTGCGCCAACCTGCTCGCCGACGGCGTCGCCGTCCGGGCGTTCGACATCGACGAGCGCCGGCTGGCCGCCCAGGTGTCGGCAGGCGCCGACGCGGCCCGCGGCCCGGCCGACGTCGCCTCGGCGACCGACGTCACCTTCCTCTCGCTGCCCGACCCGCCGGTGATGTCGGCGGTGGCCCGGCAGTGGCTCGAGGGTGCGGCGCCGGGATCGGTGCTGGTCGACCTCACGACCAACTCGCCGACCACCGTGCGCCACATCGGGGCAGTGGTGGCGGCCAAGGGTTGCCAGCTGGTCGAGGCCCCGCTCACCGGCGGGGCGCCGGGCGCCCGCAACCGACAGCTGGTGTTCATCGTCGGCGGCGAGGAGGCGGCGGTGGCCCGGGTGGCGCCGCTCTTCGACCGCCTCGGGCGTGCGACGTTCCACCTCGGGCCGCTCGGAGCCGGCAATGTCGGGAAGCTGGTCAACTCGCTGATGGCGTTCACCTCGATGTGGGTGTCGCTCGAGGGGCTCGCCCTGGCGGCGGGGCACGGTCTCGACCTCCGCCGGGTGCTCGAGATGGTGCGGACCTCCGGCGGGGCGAGCTCCTACCTCGACCGACGGGTGGAGGAGATCGCCGAGCGCGGGCGGCGCCCGGACTTCGCCATGGCGCTGGCGGCCAAGGACGCAGGGTTGATGCTCGAAGCCGGGGCCGAGGCGGGCGTGCCGATGCCGGTGGCGTCGGCGGTGCACCAGATGCTCGTCTACGCCAAGGCACAGGGGCTGGGCGGCCACGACATCAGCGACCTGGTCGAGGTGATGGAGCGGGCGGCCGGGTTGCGGCTCGAGCTGCGCCCCCCCGAGGGCTGAGCCGGCCGACGACGCCCGAGACCCGCGCCGGGGACGGCGCAGGTGCGGCGTGCTCAACCCGACGGCGGCAGCTCCTTGTGGAGCATCGGCTCGGGGGCGGGCAGGTCGTAGAGGCGGGCGTAGTTGTCCCAGAGCACCTTGCGCTTGGTCGTGGCGTCGAAGGGCAGCCCGAGGAAGCACTCGGTGGCGCCGGGGAACTTCGAGTCGGCATGGGGGTAGTCGGTCGAGAAGACGATGTTGTCGTCGCCGAAGTCCTCGACGTAATGGCGGGCCACCGCCTCGTCGGCCTCGCACGCCAGGTAGCACTGCTCGCGCAGGTACTCCGACGGCTTTCGCCGCACCTCGGGCGCCTCGAACCGGCCGGTCCACTCCCAGTGCTCGTCGAGGCGGTAGGCCAGGAAGGGCGCCCACGAGCAGTTCCCCTCGAGCAGGCCGACCCGCAGCGTCGGGAAGCGCTCGAGGATGCCACCGGAGGTGAAGCAGGTGGCGACGAACATGATCCCGAGCGGCTGGTTGAACGGGTGCCAGAGCATCAGCTTGTCGAGGTGCTCGCTGAAGGCGAAGTCGGGCTTCAAGGCGGTGACGCCGCCGCCGTGGAAGCAGACCGGCACCCCGAGGCGAGCCGCCTCCCGCCAGAGCGGGTCGTAGGTCGGGTGGTGCCACGGACGGTTGTCGACCAGCCCGGGGACGAGGAACGCCGCCTTGAAGCCGCGATCGACGTTCCGGGCGAGCTCGTCGACGGCAGCGCCGACGTCGTGGGGCGCCAGCATGGCGGCGCCGAAGACGTGGCCGGGCCGCTCGCAGTCGGCGACGAAGTCGGCCATCCAGTCGTTGTAGGCAGCGGCGATCGCCGTGGCGAGCGGAGGGTCGAGCCCGTCGGGACCGACGTGCTCGGTGCTCTGGAGGGCGAGCACGAACAGCCCGCGGCTCGGGAAGAGCACTGCCGAGTCGAGCCCCTCCATCTCCATGGCCATCACCTGGGACTTGGCGTCCCAGTGCCGCTCCTCGGCGTGGACGAAGGCCGAGTCCTGGGCGGGCGTCCACGGCCGCCCGGTGGCCCGCGGGCGGAGCTTGCCGAGGCGCAAGAGGACCGAGTTCTTGACCTTCACCCGCATGTCGCGCTCGATCTCCTCGAGGCCGACGGGGACGGCGTGCTCCCACGCCGGGTCCATGTAGCGGCGCCACAGGTCGGCGGGCTCCATCACGTGCATGTCGCTGTCGGCTGTCAGCAGCCCGTCGACCGCCACCTCTCAGCTCCCCGCGTCCCGGTCGGCGGTGAACACCCGCCGCTCGAACCGCCACCGGCCGTCCACCTTGGTGAGCCGGTCGTCGTAGAGGCCCGAGGCCACGACCTGCTGGCGTGGGGGCTCGCCGTCGAGGGCGTACATCTGGACGTAGGCGGCCAGGGTCGCCGTGCAGGCGTCGCTGTCGCCGTCGACCAACAGGTTGCTGGCGATGTGGCGCGGGGCCCGGACGCTTTTGGGGAGGCGCTCGGCGAAGGAGGCCAGGGCGGCACGGCCCTCGATCACCCTTCCGGCGGCGTCGAGCGCCCCGTCGTCGGTGAACGTGTCGGCGAACGCCTTGCCGTCCCCCGAGTCGACGGCGTGGTTGTAACGGGCCACCAGCTCGGTGATCTCGAGCCGGTCCTCGACGGTCAGCGCCATCGCCCCCTCCTCCCGGGCCGGGCCGGGCCACCGGTGCCCGGGGCCGGCGTCCTTCGGGGGCCAATGCTATAAGGTTTGGAAGGAAAGCGGACGGGCCGCGCCGCACGACCGTGGGGGAGAACGACGCCGGGCCAACCACAGACCGACCGGCCACCGGACGACCGGCGTGGCCTCGGGGAGCGGGTGGCCGACCTGGCGTCGCTGCCGCACCGGCCGGGCACCGCCGTCTCCCCGCCGGCCCCCTCGCCGCCGACCGAGCGGTTCGACGTGGTGGTGGTCGGCAGCGGCGCCGCCGGCCTGTCGGCGGCCGCCGGCGCCCTCGGGGCCGGTGGGTCGGCGGTGGTGCTCGAGAAGGGCCCGGTGCACGGCGGGACGACCGCCTGCTCGGGCGGGGTGGCCCACATCTACGACAACGCCGTCATGCGGGCCGGGGGCATCGACGACCCCCGCGCCGACGCCCTCGCCTACATGGCGCGGGTGGCCGCCCCGGGTGCCTACGACCCCGAGGCACCCCACCTCGGGCTGCTCGAGGAGGACCTGGCCCTGCTCGCCACCTACTACGACCGCGGCAAGGAGGTCATGGCCGCCCTGGCGGCGCTCGGCGCCGTCGACATGCGGGCGCCGTGGCTGGCCTGGGACGGCCGGCCGTTCCCCGACTACTACGAGTTCGCTGAGAACAAGGCGGTCCGCGGGCGCGGGGTCCAGGCGCTGACCCCGGGGGGTGGCACCGGCAACGGCGGCGAGTTGGTCCGCCAGCTCGTCGCCTACGCCGCCGACCGCCGGTGCGAGGTCCGCCTCGGCCACCGGGTGGTCGACCTCGTGGTCGAGGACGGCGCGGTGGCCGGGGTGGTGGTGGACGACGGCCGGTCCTGCCGCCCGGTACGGGCCGCCGGCGGGGTCGTCTTCGGCTCCGGCGGGTTCGCCCACGACCCCGAGCTCCGCCAGCGACTGCTCCGGGGCCCGGTGGCCGGGGGGTCGGGGGTCCCCTCGAACACCGGCGACCTCGTCCGCATCGCCGCCGGTGTCGGCGCGACCTTCGGGGGGATGCACAACGGCTGGTGGAACCAGCAGGTGCTCGAGGCGGTCGACGACTACGCCAACTCGGTGCTCGACGTCTGGGCGGTGCCGGGCGACGGCATGGTGATGGTCAACCGCCTCGGCGTCCGGGCGGTCGACGAGAAGCGCGAGTACGAGTCCCGCGGGCGGGTCCACCACGTCTTCAGCGGCGACGAGTACGTCAACCGGGTGATGTTCATGGTCTACGACCGCCGCACCGCCGAGCGCTTCGGCGGTCGGTACCCGATCCCTTTGCCCGGCGCCGTCGCCGACCACGTGGTCACCGGGACCGGGACCGCCGGCCTGGCCGAGGCGCTGGCCGGCCACCTCGAGCGCCGCCGCCGCTCGATGCCGCCCGGCATCGCCCCGGTGGCGCTCGACCCAGCCTTCGCCGACACCCTGGCGGCCACCCTGGCCCGGTTCAACCACTTCGCCGAGCAGGGTGCCGACGACGACTTCGGCCGCGGCACGAAGGCGGTCGAGCTCGCCTTCCACGGGCCCCCGGCGCCCGACAACCGGTGCCCGAACCCCCTCATGCACCCGATCGACGCCGACGGCCCCCTCCACGCCATCGCCCTCGTCGGCACCACGTTCGACACCGACAGCGGGCCGCGCACCGGGCCCTCCGGCGAGGTGCTCGGGGCCGGCGGGCCGATCCCCGGCCTCTACGGCGCCGGCAACTGCGTGCGCGGGGTCTTCGGCGAGGGCTATCCCGGGGGTGGCTCGACGATCGGCCCGGGCATGGTCTTCGGGTTCCTGGCCGGCGCCCACGCCGCCGCCCGGGCCGGGGCTCCCGCCGCCCCCCGCATCGCCCGCCCGCGCACCGCCCGCCCGCGCACCGCCCGCCCGCGGGGCCGAGGTGGACGGTGAGGCTCACCTACCTCGACCACGCCTCGCCGACGGGCTCGGCGGGGGCGCCGACGGTGGTCGTGGTCCACCGCGAGGGGCTGACCGGGGCGGCCGGGCTGGACGAGCTGGTGGCGACGGTGCGCCAGGCCGGAGCGGGCCGGGTGGTGGCGCCGGTGGGCAACTACGCCGCCTACCCGAGCGGGATGGAGATCGGCGGGACCTGCTGGTACCGGATCCTGCCCGGCTACGCCGGTACCGACCCGATCTCGTTGGCCACCGCCGTGGTCCAGCTCGTCGACCTGCTCGACGACCTGGCCACCGAGCAGCCCGGTGCCGGGCCGCCGGCGCTCGTCGGGTGGGGGCAGGGGGCGCTGGTCGCCCTCGGGGCCGGGCTGCTCGAGCCGGGCCGGGTGGCCTCGGTGGCCTGTGTCGACGCCGTCGACACCCACCTCCCCCTCCTTCCCGGGCCCTGTTTCGATCGGCCCGTTCGCCCGACGGTGCTGCTGCTCTCGGGTGCTGTCGGCGGCGAGCCCGAGAGCGATCGCTGCCGTGCCACGCTGGCGGGGCGCGGGGTGCCGGCCGAGACCCGGCCGCTCGACGGTCCCTCGGGGCTCGCCGGGGTGCTCTCGGGCTGGCTCGGCACCGGCGCCGACGAGAGACTGCCGACGGCAGAGAGGGGGTGGGGATGACGCTGACCACCGACGACCGCAGGGGCGGCACCGGGGCGGGCGACGCCTTTGGGGCCGAGGTCCCGGCGCGCTGGCGCCTCGGCCCGGCGTTCGTGCCGAAGGGTCGCTACGTCGACCGCGAGTTCCTCGAGCTCGAGCTCGAGCGGCTCTTCCCGCACACCTGGCTCAACGCCTGCCGGACCGACGAGGTCGAGCGGGTCGGCGACTACGTCGACGTCGAGATCGGTGACCAGTCGATCCTGGTCGTCCGGGCCGCTCCCGGCGCCGACGGGCTGCGGGCCTACTTCAACGCCTGCCGGCACCGGGGGACCCGGCTGGTGCGCGGGCAGGGGCGGGTGGGCGAGCTCCGCTGCCCCTTCCACGCCTGGCGGTGGCACCTCGACGGGTCGCTCAAGTACATGGCCGACGAGGAGCACTTCGAGCCCCGACCGGCCGCCGAGCTCTGCCTGCCCCAGTGCCGTGTCGGCACCTGGGGCGGGTGGGTGTTCATCTCGATGGACCCCGACGTCGAGCCGCTCGAGCAGTTCCTCGATCCGATCCCCCGGCGGCTCGCCGGCTTCAAGCTCGAGGACATGCGGATCGCCTGGTACAAGTCGATCATCCTCCCGGCCAACTGGAAGACGGCCCTCGACGCCTTCATCGAGAGCTGGCACGTCCCGGGCACCCATCCCCAGCTGGTGCGGCCCGACAAGCGCAAGGGCCCGCCGACGGTGACCGAGTGCGACACCTACGGCGGGACGTTCAACGAGCTCTTCGCCCGCCACTCGCGCCACGCCGACCTCTATCGCTACGGGCCCGACGGCGACGCCAGCCGGGTCCGGGCCAACTACGGCGTGAACCCCGAGGCGATCTACACCAACGTCGAGTACAACCTGCGCGAGCTTCGGGCCCTGTACCTGCCGACCGACCTCGGGGCGGCCGAGGAGCTCCGCCGCACCCCCGGGGCCGACGGGCCGGAGGGCAACGCCATCTACCAGCGGTTGCGAGAGGAGCACGCCCGGGCGGCCGGCATCGACTACCCCGAGGTCACGCCCGAGCAGCTGAAGGGCGCCATGTACGACTGGCACGTCTTCCCGAACACGGTGTTCCTGATCGACATGGGCTGCTGCCTCACCTACCGGTCCCGTCCCAACGGGCACGATCCGGACAGTTGCATCTTCGACGTCCAGGGGCTCGAACTGCCGCCGGCCGCCGGGCTGGCGACCGCCGCCCCGCAGCACTTCGACGACTGGCGCGACGGCGACGTCGGGGAGGTCCTCTCGCAGGACTTCGCCAACATGTCGGAGGTGACCCGGGGGCTGCACTCCGCCGCCTTCGACGGGCACCGGCTCAACACCACCCAGGAGATGACGATCGTCAACTACCACCGGGCCATCGACCGCCTGCTCTTCGGCGACGGCCGGCCGGCGGAGGCGTCGCCGGCGGCGCCCCCCGGCGGGCGCCGGTGAGCCTCGAGGGGTCGGTCGCGCTGATCACCGGCGCGGCCCGCGGCCAGGGTCGGTCGCACGCCCTGGCACTGGCCAGCCGCCAGGACCTCGACGAGACGGTGGCGATGGTGGCGTCGGCCGGGGGGACGATGCTCGCCGCCGTGGCCGACGTCCGGTCCCTCGAGCAGCTCGAGGCGGCGGTCGCCCCGGTGCTCTCCGAGCTCGGCCGGCTCGACATCGTGGTCGCCAACGCCGGCATCACCCCGGTCGGCGGGGCCGCAGCATCGTCTTTACGAGCTCGGTCGCCGGGCTCGCCGGGATCGGGAGCTGGCAGGCAGCCGGCGGCCCGGCCTACAGCGCCAGCAAGCACGCCCTGGTGGGCCTGATGCGTGCCCTCGCCCGGGACCTGGCGCCGCAGCGGATCCGGGTGACACCCTCCACCCCACCGGGGTGGCGACCCCGATGGTGCTCAACGACGCCATGACCGCCTTCCTCTCCGGCCCGGCCGCCTCGGCCAACCCGCTCGACAACGCCCTCCCCGTCGAGATGGTGGAGCCGGCCGACGTCAGCAACGCCCTCGTCTGGCTGGTCTCCGACGCCGCCCGCTACGTGACCGGCGTCACCTTGCCGGTCGACGCCGGCTACCTCGTCCGGTGACCGCGCCGGGGGGGCCGGCCGAGGGGGCCGAAGGAGGGGTCGGCCGAGGGGCGGTCGCCGACTTCAAGGCGCTCGGGGCGGCGCTGTCGAACTGGGGCCGTTGGGGACCCGAGGACGAGCGCGGCACGCTCAACCACGTCACCGGCGAACGGCTGGTGGCTGCCGCCCGGCTCGTGCGCGCCGGCCGGGTCTTCGACCTCGGCATACCCTTCGACGAGCACGGCCCCCAACCCGGCGGCGGGCGGATCAACCCGGTGCACGTGATGACCCAGACCGGGGATCGCCAGATGGGCGACGGCGCTTCCTACGCCGACGACTACGTCTTCATGCCGCTGCAGTGCGCCACCCAGTGGGACGCGCTCTGCCACTTCTTCTACGACCGGCAGCTCTACAACGGTTTCCCGGTGTCGGGCATCACCGGCAAGGGGGCGGCCCGGCTCGGCATCGAGTCGCTGGCGCGAGGGGTCGTCGGGCGCGGGGTGCTGCTCGACGTGGCCTCCCTGGCCGGCGTCGAGTGGCTGGCGCCCGAGGTCGAGCTCGGCCCCGACGACCTCGAGGCGGCCGAGCGCGCCCACTCCGTCGTCGTCGGTCCCGGCGACATCCTCTGCGTCCGCACCGGCTGGCGGCGCAAGTTCCTGGTCGACGGGCGCGCCGGCTGGATGGACGCCAACCCCGGCCTCGGTCTGTCGTGCGCCGAGTGGCTCCACGAGCGCGCGGTGGCCGCCGTCTGCGCCGACAACTGGGGGGTCGAGCGGTTCCCGAGCCGGGCGGGCACGGTGGCCCCGCTGCACTGCGTGCTCATCCGCGACATGGGGATGCCGCTCGGCGAGATGCTCGACTTCGAGGCACTGGCGGACGACTGCGCCGCCGACGGGGTCTTCGAGTTCTTCTTCACCGCCCCGCCTCTCAAGGTGGTCGGCGGCGCCGGGTCGCCGACCAACCCGCTGGCCATCAAGTAGCACCGGACGGCGTGGCCGGGGCCGGACCGCTCGACAGCGTCAGCTCGCCTCGGCGACCCCCCGGACGGCGAAGGTGAGGGTGGCGACCGCCACCAGCTGGTCGTCGGCCCCTCGGTCGACGACGTCGACCCGCACCACCGCGCTGCGCCGGCCGCGGCGCAGGATGTGGGCGGTGGCCCGCACCGGGCCGTTGCGGGCGCCCTCGAGGAAGCTGATGTGCAGCTCGCTGGTGGCGCTGCGCCGGTAGGGGCTGTCGCCGGCCAAAAGCGCGGTGCCGGCGACCATGTCGCACAGCGTGGCCAGCAGGCCCCCCTGCAGCGCTCCGGAGCTGTTGACCACCTTCGGGGTGATCTCCATGTCGATCGCCCCGTCGGCCCCCGGCACCTCGACTGGCCGCCACTCGAAGGCGTCGAAGGCGTGACCGTCGACCAACGCCCGGCGTGGCGCGCCGCGCTCGCCGGTCAACCGACGCCCCTCGGGGTGAACCGCAGCGCCCCGTCGAGCCGGATGACCTCGCCGTTGAGGTAGGGGTTGTCGCAGATGCTCAGCACGAGCTGCCCGTACTCGTCGGGGCGGCCCATCCGCTTGGGGAACGGCACCGCCGGCGCCCAGTGCGCCTCGACCTGGTCGAGGTCGGGGCCGTAGGCCGGCGTCCGCATCGTGCCGGGGGCGATGGTGACCACCCGGACGCCGAGCACCGCCAGGTCGCGGGCTGCCGGCAGGGTCATGGCGACCACCCCGCCCTTGGCGCTGGCGTAGGCCACCTGGCCGATCGTCCCCTCGAAGGCGGCGATCGAGGCCGTGAGGACGACGACGCCGCGCTCGCCGGTGTCGGACCCGGGGCTCCCGGCGATGGCCGCCGCCGTCATCCGCAGGACGTTGAACGTCCCGACGAGGTAGTGGTCGACGACCTTGCGGAAGTCGTCGAGCGAGTGGGCGCCGCCGCCCTGGCGGACCGTCCGGCCGCCGGCGCCGAAGCCGCCGTGGACGGCGACCGCCACCCGCAGCGGGCCGTGGGCGCTCGCCGCCTCGATCGCCGCCTGCACGTCGTCCTCGCTGGTGGCGTCGGTCCGCACGAAGGTGGCGGCGTTCTTCAGCTCGCCGGCCAACGCCCGACCCTTCTCCTCCGCCAGGTCGGCCACCACGACGTGGCAGCCCCGGCTGACCAAGTGGCGCACCGTCGCCTCGCCCAACCCGCCGGCGCCGCCGGTGACCACCGCCGCCGCACCTTCGATGTCCACGTCGCCCCCTCCCGCTCGAGCCGGCGGACAGACTAGAGGGTGCCGAGGAACGGTTCGACGGGGCGGTGCGGGCGTCGAGCACCTCGTCGACCCCCGGCGCTTCCGCTGCTGCCGCCCGGCGCAGGTGGGTCAGACTGGCGCCGGCCGGTGCCGCCGGTCAGGGCACGGCGCAGCGGAGGCCACCGATGGACGAGACCCCGACGACCCTCCTGCTGGTCGACGTCGAGGTGGGCGGGCGCGCCGGGTCTTGGGTGGCGGTGGCCGGGCGATCGGTGGCAGCGGTCGGGACCGGACGTCCGCCGACGGCCCCGGGCGCGGCCGTCGTCGACGGGGCCGGCGGTGCGCTCCTCCCCGGGTTGCACGACCACCACCTCCATCTGCTGGCGACGGCCGCCAGGGTGGGGTCGGTCGGGTGCGGACCACCCGACGTCACCTCGCTCGACGGCCTCGCCAGGGCGCTGCGGGCCGCTGCGGCGTCGACGCCGGCGGGCGGGTGGCTGCGGGGCCACGGCGTCGACGACGCGGTCACCGGCGGCCTCGACGCGGCGGTCCTCGACCGGCTGCTCGGGCCTTTCGGCGATCGCCCGACGCGCCTGCAGCACCGCTCCGGGCACCGGTGGGTGCTCAACACCGCCGCCCTCGAGCGCGTCCGGGCGGCCGACCCGGCCGGCTGGGCGGCGCTGGGCCGACCCGAGGACCGCTCGGCCGGGGTCTTCTACGACCTCGACGGTGCCCTGCGGGCCCGATGGGGATCCGACCCGCCGGACCTCGCCCCGGTCGCCGCCGCCCTGGCCTCACGCGGGGTCACCGGGCTGACCGACGCCAGCGTGACCAACGACGCCGCGGCGCTCGACCTGTTGGCGGCCGCCCAGCGGGCCGGTGCCCTGCCCCAGCGGGTGCTCGTCCTCGGCGCCGACCTGCCGACCGGTCACGGCCGGGACGGCGCCGCCGCCCCCGGCCACCCCGGGCCGTACGGCGCCGACCGGCGACTCGCCACCGGGGCGCGCAAGATCGTCCTCTCCGAGCGCGACCCGCCGCCGCTCGAGGCGCTGGTCGACGAGGTCCGGGCGGCCGGGGCCGCCGGGGTGGCGCTGCACTGCGTCACCCGGCAGGACCTCGTGCTGGCGACGACCGCCCTGGCGGCGGCCGGCGGCGGCCCGCACCGGATCGAGCATGCCTCGGTGGCGCCACCGGGGCTGGTGGCGCTGGTGGCGGCGGTGCCGGCGTGCGTGGTGACCCAGCCTGGTTTCGTCGCCCAGCACGGCGACCGCTACCGGCGGGAGGTCGACCCCGCCGACCTCCCCTGGCTCTACCGCCTGGCCGCCTGGCGGCGGGCCGGCGTGCCGTTGGCCGCCGGCAGCGACGCCCCGTTCGGCGACGCCGACCCCTGGGCGGCGATGGCCGCCGCCACCGACCGGCGCACCGCCGGCGGGGTGCGGTTCGGACCCGAGGAGGCGCTCACGCCTGAGGAGGCGCTGGGCCTGTTCCTCGGCCCGCTCTCCTCGCCCGGCGGCCGGCCACGGGTGCTGCGCCCGGGTGCCCCGGCCGATCTCTGCCTCCTGGCCGAGCCCTGGGCGGTGGCGCGACGGGCGCTCGGCGAGGTCACCGTGGCGGCCACCGTGGCCGACGGTCGGCAGGTCTGGCCCGAAGCTCAAGCGGTGCCGGCGACGGTGGCCGCCGACGGGACGAACGCCTCCGGCGGCTCGGGGCGGCCGAACAGGTAGCCCTGGGCCAGGTCGCACCCGAGGGTCCGCAGGGTGCCGAGCTGCTGGCCGTTCTCCACGCCCTCTGCCACGGCGCGCATGCCGAGGGAGTGGGCGAGCGAGACCACCGAGGTCACGATGGCGAGGTCCTCGTCGTTGCCCTCGCACAGGCCGTCGACGAAGCTGCGGTCGACCTTGAGCGCCTCGACCGGGAACCGCCGCAGGAGGGTGAGCGAGGAGTAGCCGGTACCGAAGTCGTCGATCGCCACGTGGACGCCGCCGTCGCGCACGGCCTGGAGGCTGGCCGCCGCCGCCTGGGGGTCTCGGCTCAGCGCCGACTCGGTGATGTCCAGCCAGACCGCCTCGGGGTCGACGCCGCTCTCGGCCACCGCCCGCTGGACGTCTCGCACCAGCCGTGACTCGGCGAGCTGGCGTGCCGAGACGTTGATGTGGACGGTGAGCGCCTGTGGCACCGGCCGCTCGCCGGCGCAGTGGCGGTGCCATTCGGCCATCTGGCGGCACGCCTCGGCCAGCACCCAGGCACCGATCGGCACGATGAGGTTGGTGTCCTCGGCCAGGCCGATGAACTCCCCGGGCAGGAGCAGCCCGCGCTCGGGGTGCTGCCAGCGGAGGAGTGCCTCGGCGCCGACCAGCCGACCGTCGGTGACGTCGACGATCGGCTGGTAGAAGAGGCGGAGCTCGCGCCGCTCGAGCGCCCGGTGGAGCTCGTTGCCGATCCGCAGGTCGTCGACCATCGCCCGGGTGCTGGCTTCGTCGAAGACGGCGTAGCTGCCCCGGGCTCCCTCCTTGGCCCGGTACATCGCCAGGTCGGACCGGCGCAGCAGCTCCGCCGGCGACGAGCCCAGGCGTTCGGAGACCACCACCCCGAGGCTGGCCGAGACGAACAGCGACTCGCCGCCGATCCTGAAGGGCCGTCGGAGGGGGGCGGCGGGCCGGGCGGGGGCGCGCCACGGCGCCCCCCGGGGGGCCGGGGGGGCCCCCCGCGAGGGGGGCACCGCCCCCCCCCCCCCCGC
>Ga0080006_1085430_pt1 | contig 28829 bp, 30 predicted proteins | sample RS3BMetagenome_FD_69209 | JGI IMG/M metagenome (GOLD analysis project Ga0080006, IMG submission 69209) | Ferric oxide microbial mat and aquatic microbial communities from Rainbow Spring, Yellowstone National Park, USA - RS3B (SPADES... ...
CGGGCCGGAATCACCAGCCATGCTTGCTGTCATGTCTGCCACCTTATACAGTGACAGACATGCACTGGTGGATCCCTTCCCCGGAGAACCATGAGCGTTCGTGACGATCAGCGGGTCGCCACTGCACGCAGACGACTGGTTGATCTGCTGGCCGAGGACGAGGTGATCCTCCCCGGTGGGCTCGTCGAACGGATGACCCGGTGCGGAAAGCCGAATTGCCGCTGTGTCGGCGAGCCCCCGCAACTCCACGGTCCCTACGTCCAGTGGGGATACAGCCAGGGCCGCGAACGAATCACCCGACGACTGTCCGCCGAACAGGCTGAGCGTTACCGCCCCGCCATCGAGCGTGGGCACCAGTTCACCGAACTGCTCGTCGAACTGGACGAACTCGAGATCAGTCGAGTCGAGCGTGCTGAGGGGTGGGGGACGTAAAAGGGTCTCCGCACATGCGGAAAGTCAGCTGACATTGCAGCTGATCCGTGGGATTCACGGAGGCTCCGGTGCTGCGCCTGACGGCTTTGGTGTCCGATCGAAATCGAACTCTGACCGCAGGCCCTGATCGAGTCTGAGGGCGAATGTGGTCCGTTTGTGGTCTGTGGAGGTATTTCCGCCCGCCCTGCCCTTGAGGGGACCCCGCCACCGCCCGCCGCCTCCCGACAAGTCGCTGACCAGCCAAGACCCCGAGAGCGGGTGACGGGAATCGAACCCGCGTGTCCAGCTTGGGAAGTGCCCGAGAGCCCAATCTGCGAGTGCGCAAAATCGGAGAATATCCTGTTCAGACGGCATATCGGCTGTCCGTGATGGACCGTCAGATACCACTACTTTCCGACCATTTGTGGTCTGTCTGTGGTCTGGAACCTGGCTCTCCGACTGGGCGATGCGAGCTCGGGTATCCGGCGGTCGGGTCGGGTCGGCTCTGAGTACTGAGTGACGCGCAGCACCGCGTACTGGCTGCGCGCCCTGCGCGCACTGAAGGTGAAGCCACCTCCGGATCTACCGGAGTGAAGTTGAAAGGAATCCTCACTATGTGCGCTTCACCTATTGTCCAGGGCCCAACGGCCGCCAGCCACATTCAGCGCCCGGCCAGCCCGTTTCGAGCTGCCGAGGAGCCGATACGGCGAACAGTCCACCTCGTGGACGTGGAGAACCTCTGTGGGACGGGCCTGCCCGATACCGCAACTGCCGTCGACCGAATGTCCCTCTATGCGGACGCATCGGGTCTGAAGGACGGGGACTTCGGGTTCGCCGCTGCCAACAAGCATGTCGAACGGCGGCTCTCGCATGACCTGCCGAAAGGCCTCCGGTGGATCCTGGCGGGGACCGGACCCGATGCGGCCGACAGAGCATTGCTCGAATGCGCCGACCTTGAGCTCTATGCGCGTCGATACGACCGAGTCGTCATCGGCTCTGGAGACGGCGCATTCGCCGGCATGGCCTCCGCGTTGGTGGACGCCGGCCTTGAGGTCGAGGTCGTCGCCGCCGAAGGCTCTGTGAGCTCCCGCCTCAGCAACGCCGCATCCACGGTTACCCTCATCCCGGCGGCCTGACTGATGAAAAGCGACCAGCCATCGACGAGACCTCAGTTCGTCCCCACTTCGAACGACAACCCCCGCCCTTCGAGCATCACCGATGCATCTAGCCTGACAAGATTCTTGGAGCAGCACCCGACCCCTTGCGCCTCCGGCGGTCCCTTGGACGCAGGGGGTGAGTGGGTACCCATGCAGGGAGAACCAGTGGTCGGAGAGACCGGCGAGGACAAGGCTTCGGCCGACTACATCCGATCCATAGGGCGCAGGCTCTGCAGCGCGCTCGGGGATGTCAACCACACAGAGCTCGCAAAGAAGGTCATGGGTGACGCACGGGACCGGGCGAAGCTGGAGACCTGGCTTGGGCTGGGCGGCGAGGGATCGCGCCTCTCCGCTCCCAGTCAAGCCAACGATGCCCAGACCGTGCTCGGCGCAGTCGAGCGTTGGCTCGGCGCGGATGACCGACGCTTGCTTGATGATGCGTGGGACACGCGGCGCGCCCTTGCCAAGGGGCGCCACCTCAAGGGAACTCGCTCCGCCCACAAAGGTGAGACGGACGATCGCATCAACTTCGGCGGACCCCGTCTTGAAGCCGATACCACCCGGAAGAGGCGTGAATCCGACCTTGGCAAGTGGCTCCAGACGTCCTACCCGGCACCTTCGGCGTCGGATCTCGACGCCACGTCACTGCTCCGGCTCGGTTCAGACGTCACCGACGGTTCGCTGCCGCCGTACGTGGATCGATCGCACGACGAGGAAGTGACCGACCGAGTTGAGGATGCGCTACGGAGTGCCCCCACCGAATGGCAGCGGCGTGTCGTCGTCCTGGCAGGTCCTGCGAAGTCGGGGAAGTCACGCGGCCTCTACGAAGCCATCCGCCGGCATCCGTTCACAACGGGCTTGGAAGTCCTTATCCCTATGCCCCCGGTCGTGATCGCGTCAGCGGCGAGTCCCGCCCCGTTGGTCCTCGACGAGCTCGCAACGGCGCTTGACAATGTCGAGCGGGCACGTGTCCTGGAACGGCAAGCCGTTATATTCATCGACGACCTCCAGCGCCATTTTGAAGGATCGGCTGGCCGCAACGTGCTCAACGCCCTCGAGCGGCTCCTGAAGCGTTCGTCCGCCCCCATCCTGGTGGCATCGATCAACGAGAGGTTCCTTTACCTCGACGACTCCACGAGCCAGGGTATGGGTGTATCCCCGGCGCATCGAGAGTGGCTTCGTGAGCACTCGATCGTGTGCAGCGGGGAGCTGGACACCGGGGAGGTGGCCCTGGCCTCGCTGCGCTTCCGGCGCCAGCTGGTGACAGGGAGGCTGCAGGACACCCACCTACGAAAGCTCCCGGCAGCGTTGGCGGCAGTGCCGGCGCTGCATCAACGACTAATGCATGCGCTGACAGACCCGAGCCAGCACCTCCGGCGGGCGCTCACACTGGCCACCCTCGATGCCACCATCACCGACCCCGGCGGTCTGACGATCGACCAGCTCCGGAACTCGACCCGGAACCGCCATATCCTGCTGGCTCCAACGCGTCCTTCGTTCCGCGACCCGGAGTGGATGGACGCCATCGATTGGGCAACCGAGCCGGTGGGCGAGGTGTGGGCCATCCTGAACCGGGAGGACCCGGCGGGTATCGAGGAGGAACCTCGGTGGCGTCTGATGGATGCATTGGCCGAGCAGCTGCTACCGGAGCACCGGGTCGATGAGGCACTCCTCGATCGCCTCGAAGAGCTCCAATACGACGCGCTGGTCCGCCACGAGTACGAGGGAGGTGACGCGGACTACTGCATGTACTTGGCCAGACGGGGAGCAGCGAAAGGGTTCCCCAGCTCCATCTGCGCCATCGGGATCCTCCTTGAAGACCAGGGAGGGCCTCCCGACGAGATCGAGGAGCAGTACTGTCAGGCACTTGAGAGTGGCTACAGCTACGCGGCGTACCACCTCGCCTCCTTCTTCGAGCGCAACGGCCGCCTGAACGATGCGGAGTCCTGGTACCGCTACGCGGAGAAGACAGGTGACGCCAGGGCAAGCTCTGGTCTCAACCAGATGCTCTGGGACCAGGGGAGACTGGAGGAGCTCCAAGACCGGCTCTCCGAGAGCTCGCAGTTCGAAGACGGACTCCTCCTGTACGGACTTGGGCTGGCGTTCGCCGCCAGCGGCGACCTCGACTCGGCCGAATACTGGCTGCAACGCTCCATCGACGAGTGGACCAGCCAGGCAATGACAGAACTGGGTCAGGTGTTGGAACGTAAGGGCGACCTCGACGGCGCCGAACGGTGGTACCGGGCGGCGATCGACGATGGCGATGACGCTGCCATCACCCCGCTGGGGATCCTCCTCGCCAAGGACGGTAGGTGGACGATGGCCGAAGGGCACTTCAAACAGAATCTCGATTTCGAGCCCTGCTACTCGGTCTACCTTGGCGCTCTGTGCGAGCGGCGTGGCGAGTTCGACGCAGCGGAGACCTGGTACCGGAAGGCAGTCCAGGAAGGTCAACCACTGTTGACCCAAGAGCTCGGCCTTCACGCCCTCGCCTCGCTATTCGAGGCCCACGGTGCGGCTGAGGTTGCGCGGCAGACCAGAGTGGCTCTCCAGGAGATGGTGGACTCCCGGACCCCCATCGATGACGAGTTCGATCCCTACCAACATCAGCTCCTGGCGCACCTCGCCGGGCTCCACGTGCTGGGTCGCAGCTGATGCCTGGATCGTTCACAAACGGGGCCGTGTCGGTTCGGAATATCCCGGACCTCCGCCGCACCCGCGAGGAAGGGGGCAAGGTGACCGACCAGTTCATTCTCAGCCGGATGGGCGCCGAGGCCGGCGAGCACCACGGTGGCATTCTGGCCCGTAAGGAAGCCGAGCGGATCGCAGGTGGCGGCGAGTTCTGGTGGGGCATCGGAACGTCCCTCGGCACCGCCGGCTACGAGGCCGGCCGGGCCCGAGACGGACACCTACCCGTGCTCTTCGCCCGCATGTTGTCGAAGCCCAAGGTGATCGACTCCTCCCCCGAGCGGGTGTTTCTCTGGACGCACTGGGAGTCGCCCGAAGGGCGGGGCGAGATTCCCCGCCACGTCGTCGTCACCAGTCGTGGGACCGATGCGAAGACGAAACACCACGCCCTTGTTTGTCGCCGAAACGCCCCACTTGGTCTGTCAGGGGGTGGGCCGTTCGACCCAGCGCATTGCCGCACGACGAGCGGCAAAGTGATGGGGGGCTCCCAGGTGACGGCCTTACTCACCGGGGACCCACTCAGCCATGCCGCCGGTCCCTACACCATCGACTTCGACGCTGAACTGGCGGCTCCCTACTGCCCGAAGCTGGTCGCCTACCGGGAACTCGACTACGAGGAGCGCAACCTTCTGGCCGGTTGGCGTCCCGGGGACGACTGGGCAGGCCTGGCCGCGCTGATCCGAGGTCGATAGCGGGCATTCGATTCTGCCTCAATTGGAACAGTGGCTTCGTGACACTGGAGTCCCTCCACTGCCCAGCGCCTTGTAGCGGGCGCCTGGTCGAGACGCCAGTACGTTCGGTCGCGTGGCAACACGCGATCCCCAAGACCCGATCATGGGCTCCCCGGGTGCGCCATCAGGCCACCCTCGTGTGCCCTCAACCCCCAGATCGGAGGTGAGGCTTCGGGTAGCAGAAATTGAATATCCGGATTGCCCGGGAAACCTTGCCGGATCGTCCTCGGTGGTTGTGGACTCGAAGGCATTGATTTGAAGGGACCTCAATCCGTGATTGCCTGCTTGCAAAGCGAAGCGTGGGTGATCATCAAGGCTGCAGGAATTGAAGAAAGTCCTGGTCAGGGGCAGGATCAACTGACCGCGAAGAACCGTTGAGAACCGCCATTGTCCGACGAACTGTGGTCTGCCTGTGGTCTGAAAGTCGGTCGAGGAGAGTTCGCGGCTCCGAGACGACAGGAATTTAGACGACCGGTCGTCTGGGAGCCCGATCCCAACGGCGCGTGTTCACGGCATCGATACCTAATCGGTGGTCATTGCTCAGTTGGCTAGGAGAGGCTCCCGCAATGTCTCAGCGCGTGTACGGCCTCGAAAAGTGCGCATGCCGGATGGCCGCGACAACATCCACTGACTAGCTTTCCCCTTGAGGACTTCCGGTTGCAATTGTGGGCCCACGGTTGCGGGTTCTGCGGCCGGTTCCTTACCATACCCCTACGCCATTTGCCTACCTTCGGAGCGCTTCGCGTTGAGCGTCAACGTTAGCGGCTCGCCGCACTGGGAAGGGTCTAAGTCAGCGGGAGCGACCGTGGTTGATGGAGCGATTCTTCACCGAGTGTGTCTTGCCGGTCTGCTTAGAGGACGTCTTGCCCTGCTGCGTCCCGCTGGACACCTTGGATCCTCCTCCTTTCGGCTTCTGTCCTGCTCGGTATAGCTTGCTTTGCTTGGTTGCCATGGTTCAACGCTCCTTTCTGGATATTGGGCGAGTGGGGGTAGAGAACATTCTCCTAAACCGGGCCCGGTCTCGAGCGATGTATTCCGCGAAGATTTGCTCCGCCTCGGCCCGTCGGTTGGGTGGCACGTGTGTGACCTCCTTGTAGATGCTCAGAGCGTCCGAGCCGTTGCGAAGGAAGGTCACCCGAATCTGATCCATCGTTTGGCGAAGCGCGAATTGGTGGACGGCCCCGGCGAGGTCATGGGATTTCGCCAGGACGTGGTTTTCGATCCTCTGACCTGAAGGGAGAAGCGGAATCAGCGGGCGATCGGAATTTGAGGACTCTGGCATCAGGTGCTCCGACTTGCCAGGTAGTTGTCGACAACCTGCGGGATCTGATCCAGGATCTGCCCGCACACGGTTTTCCGGACCTCATCACTGACCGTCGCGAAGTCGAAGCCCTGTACCTGTACGGCAGCCAGGGCTTCGTTCACGGCTGCGGCCGCTGTCACGGGAATGTCACTCACGAGCCGATCGATTCGTGCGTTCATCTCGGTGACTTGCTCCTGATCCACCAGGCGTCCGAGTCGACTTTCCAGATCAAAAACCACGCGCTCGACGCGCTCGAGCGTGGATGCGATGGCAGTTTCGATCACAATCCCAGGCGTCCCCGATGGCGTCAGCGCCTGTACGCGGGGTGCGATCGTGTCGATCAGCGAATCGACGGCATCCCCTTCGTTCTGGACGACCACCGGAGCGGAGCCGTGCCGTTCTGGCTCGGCTGTAGTGACCACCAGGGCAGGTGTCTCCGTGATGGGGGCTGTCAGGAAGGCTGCCGTGGCGGCCGGCAGGCGAGAGAACCACTCCCTCGGCGCGTCCGCCTGGACGAACGCCTTGACTGCGGCGCTGGCCATAGGGTCCTGAGGCCATCGGAGCATCACCGATCGTGGACGAACGACCGGACGGACGCGAGGGCATCCGTCGCTGTGGGACGGGGGCGCGTCACCTCCTCCGTTGTGCATGGCGCAGTGGCAGGTTTGCTCGTGAAACAGGTTTTCAGCTGGCATCCGAATCTCCTTTACGTGACAGGTTCTGGATCCGCCTTCGGGTGACGGTTGCGTCGATGTGGTGTGCCGTATTGGCTCCGTGCCTCGATACCATTTGTCGTACGTACACCTCAGTTGGTGAACTTCGACGGGCGGACGAGCCGGAGTTGTTCGGCATCGACCTCGTACTTACGGAAAGCAGCAGACAGACGCCTGCAATCGCGGCGAGGATCAACAGGACCCAGACTGATGTGCTCGCAGCCGCGATCATGCTGAAGGATCCTGTGAGCTTGAGGTCCGGGAGTAGTAGGCGCTCGTCGCGAGGATGCGCGCCACGGCATCGCCGGCATCCTCAAGAAGGGGGATGTGGCGCTGCCAGGATTCAGGGACGGTCTCGGGCTCTATGCGGGTCACTCGCCTGACGGAAGAGTCCCACTGGCTGACGGCCGGAACGGGTCGTTTAGCCTGGCGCCTGGCTTCCAGCCTCCTGGTCACGAGATAGATGCCGACTCCGATTACCAGTAGCACTGAGCTGGCTACCGCCCCAGCTGCGAATCCACCCCAGAAGTGGCTCCCTGCGGTGTTGCCCATGGCTGAGGAATTGATGCGGTCAGCTAGGTGGTGGCTAGGAGCTGCGCCCAGCGGCGCAGGCGACCTCATGAAAGCCTCCGGCTCAGGTTTCGGACTACGCGGCTGTGCTCGTCTACGTTCGCCTGCTGGCTCACCTGGCCGATGGTGCGCTGGGCGAGTTCGACGTCAGCGAGGCATTGGGCGATGATCACCCGCGCCTCGGACAAGGAGAGTCCGGAGGACTCGGCGAGCCAGTGGGCGTCGACTTGAGTCTGGAGGCCGCCACGTGCGACCGTGACGAACATCTCCTTGCTTCGCTCGATGCTCATCGCGGTCACGCTTGATAGGAGCTGTGTGTAGTCGATGCTGTCGGCCACAACCGGCACCGCAACCTCGACAAACGGGACCGGGGTGTGGGCGATGGGTGGCTGACGATTTAGGATTCCCATTGGCGGCACCTTTCCTCATGGAGCGCACATTCGCTCGCTAAGACGGAAGGTACCGGGGTGGGCTCAGACGGCAAAGCGCCCAAAGGAAGTTGGGAAATTTTTGTGAAGGTCCAGACGGCGCTGCAGATACGCTGACGGCGTGCGGCAGGATTCGGAAATCCTGGACAGCTTCGGAAGCCTACTGACGGCCTGGCAGCGGTCTCGGCGATACCGGCTCAGCGAACTGTCCAAACGCCTACCTTCCAAACGAGGCGATACTGCGATCGCCAACATGAAGGCAGGTCGTCGCGTCAACATCACCAAGGCCCAGCTAGATGGCTTTGATGATGCCCTGAAGGCTGGGGGAGCGTTCGCAGATCTCGTTCGAGCACTAGGGACTAGGGGCGGACTTCCTCCACGCTCCGAGTGGACTCACAACTTCGACAACACTCAAGGGTCGGTCTGGTTTTGGATACGGATGCCAATAGGAACCCCGCAGCTCCGAGCTGAACTCCACTGGGGCCCTCTCAAGTTGAGTGTGGACCGGCCGATTGGAGATGAGGGCTTGTTCATCACGTCGCCTAGCTCGGTAAGCAACCCTCCGCTCGTCGTCAGTTTGGACGGCGATGGCTGGGTGGATTTCGGACGGGGACGCCTTCCAAGAGGTCTCGGACTGCCAGTCATGGCAGGGATTCGCCACACCCGGTTGGACCGTTCGAACATCACAGTGCGCCAGTACTCAGCGTTTTTCGACAATTTGCTTCGCCGTTTAAGTTCCAATGGCGAGACTGCATCCGCACTACCCGACTCGGCCGAAGCGATCATGGAGCAGGAATTTGGTCACCTGGCTATTGAGACGGTAACCCTCTGGTATCAGGAGCTCGTCGAAGAGTTTGAGGCAGGGCTGTTGACGGGACCTGAGCTGAAGGTCCTCCGGGAACATCGAATGCTCTCGGGTCAAGAGACACTCAGGCTGGCGAATGAGCTCCCCCTGAAGGACGGATTTCTTGCGTTCCCAATAAACCGCAAGATTTTCGACAGGGTAGAGGCCCGCCAGATGGAGCTCGATTCAGGAGTGAGATCCCGATTGGACGTTCTTTACGGCGCCGACGGATGGGCAACATGTGAAGCCGTAAGCCCAAATGGAGCCCCTCAGACGCAACTACGTAACGTGAAAGGGTGGAGCTTCCAGTTTCCCGACTATTGGGTGGGACCCGTCTGGCTCGATGTCGATGCCTCGGCAAGTGACCATGTCTTACCGAATGGATCCGAGATTGTTCTTCGTTGGGGTCCGTGGAGTACCAGAGTGGTCATGGACACTGCATCGGGATGCTTTACCTTCAGACAGGCGGGTCCCAGTCCGGCATTGGAAGTGTTCGCTCCAGCCTCGTGGAACCTGACGGCTGGGATGGGTCGCAAGCCTAAAGCCGTCAAGCTTGATGAATGGGCTCCTGGCGATCGGGATGGGGCCGATCACATCTACAAAGTGATGAGGAAAGCCTACTTGAGGGTGGTACAGGGCAGTCCTGCCGGACTCGCTCGATTGGTCCGACGACTAGCGCGCCAGACGACGTAAATCGCGTTGTAGGTGCCCACAGGTGGATCGGCTGAGACCGACCGTCGTGGTGTTGCTGCTCTCCGGCATTGGCGCCGCCGTGAGAACATTTGCCCTCACCCAAACCAAATCCGCGACGGACCAGTAGCGTGGGGTGAGGGGCGGCGACGATGGACAATGAGATTGGGCTGATCAGTGACGGCGAAGGAATGGCGGCTATCGCGAGTCGATCGGACTTCGATCGCTGTCTAGCCAATATCATCAGCTCCATTGTGGCCGAGAACGACACTTGGTGACACCGCTTGCTGGTGCGCACATGAAGGCGAGGGGCGATGGCAGAGGGTAAAGAAGATCCGACGTCAGATCGGACTCAAAGAAGCCCGAGCCGGAAGAGGCGGAAGGGCTTAGGGATCTCTCTCGCAGTTTCATGCGTCGTTATCCTGGGTGTAGCCGTGATAAGTGTTCAGATGCTCCATAGCTCTCAGAACTCGTCATCGATGGACGCCGAATCAATAGCTAAGTCGCTGGGCATAGATACATCAGAGATTCCCCAGTGGCAGCATCAGGCCAGGGTTATACGTTCTGACATGGTGACAATAGGTAATACAACCGATCCATTCGACAAGTCTCAGGCCTGCGACAGGTTGGCCGGTGACACTTATTATGCATACAATAGACTAACTCGGCCATACTCGGATCCCAATCGCTCTTGGACTTGGAAGCAATGGGCACTCGTTCAATCAGCTATCAAGAAGCTGAACCAAGCCGCAGTCGATTGCCGGGTCCTTGAGGCTCGAACTTATCTTGGCGAAACTTCTAACGTGACTATGGCGCAAGTTCAGTCGGAAGTGGCCGACTATGAACGAACGTGAACCGGTCCAGGTTTCGTAGAGACTCCGGTGGTTGGGTTTCTCATGCCGCAGTGGGCTGAGACTGGTGAGCGTAGTACTCGGCTTCGACCTCGGCCGGGGTCCGGTCATCGAGCTCGGAGTGGAGGCGATTCTCGTCGTTGAACCAGGCGACCCATCGAGCCGTCGCGATCTCGAGGTCATCGAGTCCCTTCCACGGGCCGCCGTTCTCGACGAGCATGGCCGGGTTCCGGAACAGCTCGGTCTTGTAGAGCCCCATCATCGTCTCGGCCATGGCGTTGTCGTAACTTTAACCGGCTAATCGGACCCGGGACCGGAGGAGTGTCGAGTCGTCTGGCCGTTCAGCTGGACTTGCGGTTCGACCGACGGGCGCTGTCGAGACGGCGGAGCTGCTCCTCGTGGTGTCGAACGCGTTCAGCCAACGCTTCGACAGCAGTTCGCAGATGACCGACCTCCGAAGCGAGTCCAGTCATCGTCCGAGGGTCATGGCTGTGCATGCGATGCTCCTCGACCACGGTGCGAAGGGTCTGGTCCCGGTAGAGACTGGTGCGACTGATGCCGGCCGTGGCGGCAACGGTGGTGAAGGTGAAGGGCTGCCCTCGTTGCAGCAGTTCGGTACACGTGCGCTCGACCTTGGCCAGCGTTTCCATCGATGTCATTCCCCCACATTCTCAGCCAGGAGTGTGTCGAGGCGGGCAATGAGGCGCCGATGGCGATCCGCCTCGTCGATCCAGCCCCGGGCCTCGGCATCGGCAACGAGTGCTTCGGTATCGATGCGCTGAGCGGACAGCACCGAGACGCTGGCGGAATCGGTGCGAAGGTTGGGGCAGTGTTCGCAGATGTTGGCGTAGGGACACGATCCTTGGGCCGGGGCACGCAGGCAGTAACCGCCGGCGAGACGAGCCTTGATCGCCGGCGCGTCCCGCCAGTCGCCATCCCCGGTGACCGGGATCCGAAGCCGCTCGGTCGGCAGAGGTCCGATGCGGGCCTTGGCCAGGTCGAGTGCGCGTTCGTACTCGGCTCGGACCGTGGTGTCGAAGAGCCGACCGTAGCGGAGGCTCATTGCCGCCGAGACGTGTCCGAGCAGGGCCATGAGTGCCTGAAGAGACACTCCCGCATTCACCATGGCCGTGGCGTAGGTATGCCGGAGCTGGTGGGGAGTGACATGTCCAATGCCTGCCGCTTCCGCAGCACGATCGAGCTCGGTGCGCAGCGCCTGTTGGGCGAGCCTGCGCCCGTGGTGGGTGAAGAGGAACTGGGCAGTCCGTCCATAGCGGGGGTGCGGCAGCGGCCGACCATCGGATCGGGTGGCACAGATCCGGTCGATCAGGGTGACGGTCTCGTCATCGAGCGGGACCATCCGCTCGGTGTCCAACTTGCCCAGAGGGACCTTGAGCCATGCTCCGTTGCCGGGGACCTCGTGCACGCAGTCGAGCTCGAGATCGAGGAGCTCGCCGATGCGCAACCCGCAGGCCCGGGCCAACAGCAGTGCATCGGCGGCGAGCCGGAACTCGGAGTGAGCGAGTGCCTCCCCCAGCCGCCGATCCGCATCGACGGACAGATAGCGGGGAAGCGGTTTGGGCAGGCGTGGAATGTCGGATCGGAACACCAGGCGCCTCTTGGGCGCGTCTGCCCACCCCCACTCGGTGATGTCGCTGAGGAAGCGACCCAGAGCCCAATTCCTGGGTGCCCAAGACCGGATAATAGCCTGGTCAGACGGTATATTGGTTGTCCGTGACGGACCGTCAGAAACCACCATTGTCCGACCAATTGTGGTCTGTTTGTGGTCTGAAATCGGACTTGAGTCAGGTCCCGCTGGATGGGCGGTAGCGGGACACCACTCGCATGCTCGATTGGGAACCGGCCGTTGTTGGTCGACCGCACTCCCCGTTCTGGCGGCCCCGGTCAAGCATCGCCTCCAGATATGCCAGCTTCTCAAAGATGGCTTGGAACTCGAACCGTTCCTCCACCGTCGCCGCCTCGGCTTCGGCGGTCAGGAGTTCGACATCGCCCAAGTCGTAGCGGCTCACCATCACCTGCGCCCATTCCGCGGCGTAGTCGGCCTCGCTCACGGCTCCATCTTCACAGCCCTTGGAACGTTCGGATCCACACCAGGGGTCCTATCTGGCCACGGACAGGCGATGGCTGACACGAGGCATGGCATCGAGCAATGTTCAACAGGTTGCTCGACATTCAGCAAACAACGTGGAACTCGGCTACACGCCAACTTACTCGTCGAGGCTCAACCGGATCGAGGCCCAGATGCAAGTGCTCCGGTGCTTCGCCCCCGACGGCACCGACCACGTCAGCCGTGAAGAGCTGGCCTCGATGATCCGCCGCTACATCATCTGACGGAACCGCAATGCGCACGACCGGGCACTACAGGAGCCGGGCAAGCGCAAAAACGTTGCCTCACTCGGCACCAGTGCAGCCCCTTTGCCGAGATCAGTCATGCGTGAGGCGGTCAGCAGCATTGCTCAAGTCGGTCAACTCGAAGTGCAGAATCTTGGAAAAGGTGCGTGACTCGATCTGTCGTACCCTCTCTCGGGTCCAGCGAAAATGCTCGCTCACCTCTGCAAGGGTGCGAGGTTCGCCGCCTCTATCCAGACCAAATCGCAAACTGAGAAGTACACGCTCTCGTTCGTCAAGGAGTTCCAGCAAACGATCGATATCCTCGCGGAACTCTGAGATGGAGGCTAGGTGCTCAATTCGTTCATAAGGGCCCGGTGCTGACGGGTCATTCCGGAAGACGCGGACCTGTATCAGGCTTCTGAAGATGGCTTGGCGTATCCACCAAGTGGCGTAAGTCGAGAATGTAAAACCTTTCTGCGAATCAAATCGTTCGGCAGCTAGCAGGAGTCCGGTATTGCCCTCCTGGGCCAGTTCATTGAGTGTCAAGCCCAGATGATATGACTGTTGTTAGCTAGATCGTCATATCCTTTGGCGATCTCGACCACCAGGTCCAGGTTGGAGTCAATCAGACGGCCCGCGATGTCATCGTCCCGAGCATCCGGGACCGGTTTGTCCATTTTCGCCTTCAACTCGCCAGTTCGTAGGTAAGAGTGATGAGTGGTCGAATGGGAGGCACATTCGCGGAGTTCGCACTCGGCATGAATCAATCATGGCCGAACCGGGGGACTCGCGTCTCATTGACGGACTTAGTGAGCTCGGCGCGCGGCGAACCGGGTAGCGCACAAGCGGACGGTCGCGAGGGAACGCCTAGGGCAGCCCAACTCGCCCCATCACAGCGCCGCCAGCTGCAAGTTCATCTCCACTGAGTCTCGGGCCACGGTCAACATCTGCGATGGCGGCGGAGCAATCGACTGCCTGATCCAGTGTGATCACCCCCGCAGCTTGAAGCTGATGGAGCAGTGTATGGACACTTACGGCGTCGACACCGTGGCTGAGGGCCGCCACGCGTGCGTCGTAGTCCTCGGAAACGACCAGACCGCCAATGTCGGAAGCCAGGACTATGCAAGTCGCCTCGCCGAGGTTCTTGCGGGGGCCTACATCTTGTCCGGCACTCATCTTCCGTCTGATGTCCTCAACACGCTTCCTTTGCTCATCAGACTCGAGCCGGATCAGGTCACCCTGCCACCCCTTGTCCCGAATTGCTCTCTTCGCCAGACGCGCCGCCACATGATCATTGGGATTGCTTCGTTGGTCTTCAAGTTCACCAGCGACCGCAACCGTTTTTCGGGCCCTCCCATTCCAGCGGGTCCGTGCGACCTCCCACAAAGCGTCATGGACGGCCAAGGTCATGAGCGCTCCTGTATCCATCACGAGCGGCGGCGGCTGCGCCGGAACGCCGGCATCCACGGTCAAACAACTAGTTCCCTGCTCGGTGAGGTCGCTCCGAAAGCGGACCCAACCTCAGGAATGCCCAGCAGCTCATCGAACAGAGCGCCGTCGTCAGGCCTTTCCAGTAATGAAGCGATCGGGCCCATACCGATCTGGCGGTTGGCGAACGCCTCGACGGCCGCTCGCCGCAAGCGCGATGGCGGGCGAGATCCCCCTACGAGAGTGGTTGCATCACGCGCGGTATCCTCTCCGGCATACGCCCTGATCAATGCTACGACGGAGCGGCTCCGCAGGTCGTCGCCTTGGGCGCCGGAGAGCAACCCGAGGTTCTGGAGGCGGTAAGTCACGGCTTGGAGCGACACCTGGAAGTGAAGCAGGAGCGCTACGACTCCAGCAGGAGAGACAGCGGATACCTCACCAAGTGACTCAAGGTGCGCACGAATGCCCCGGCCAGGCATCAGAAAGTTCGCAGCGAAGGCATTTGCCCGTGACTCGGTAGGCGTTCGCGCGAACATGGCGTTGTGGTCCTCACCGATCACCTCTCTCGGATCTCCGAAGAGGTGGTGACCGAGCTCGTGAGCCAAAGTGAATCGGATATGTCCGGGAGTGAACTCCGAGTTGGCGAGGATCAGTCGGACATCGTCTCCGTGAACACAGAGGCCGTCAGCTCCCACCCTCATGGGCGAGAGCGCAACGTCGACTCCGAAGTACGTCTCGATGAGATCAGGCAGGTCGCCCAGACTGTCTGATCCGAGATCGAGCTCATCACGAGTTCTCTCCGCAAGCTCGCGACCTTGTTCTTGGAGAGCAGCCACGGAGCGACCCTGCCGCCTCGTGAGTTCGCGACCGAAATCGCGAATCGCGTCGACGGCTGACGACACTGGAAGCGACCTGAGGCCCGTGGCCTCGCTCAGCACGTCATCGACTTCGACGATGTGCCGGGCTCTCGTTTGGGCCTGGCGGAGAGCATCATCTGGCGCGTCTGTGGCGAGCCGAGCTGCCAATGCGAGCTTGGACCGTTCGCGCATGCCGAGAAGCTCTCTTGTCGTCGTCCCCAGGCGCACCGCTGCTGCGGCAACCTCACTGATATCCAGCCTCCGCCGCCCCGACTCGATCTTCGAGACTTGGGCCTTGTCGAGACGAAGGGCCTCGCCCAACTGAGTCTGCGTCAGGCCAACTCGCTTCCGCGCCTCTGCCAGTCGGTACCCGACTTCATCCACTCCGGTTTCTTCACTCATGGCAACTACTGTACCGGCAAGTTGCGATTATACCAACTTCCAAACCCAGAGATTACCGTCCATCCCCACGAATCCTCGGGCCACGGCGGCTCGAGGTTGCTCACCGAGCCATTTGCTATGCGGCCATCCTGTGCCAATCAGGTCGAGGTGACCGCTTGGAAGAGGAAAGAGAGGTCCCCAACACATCCCCGTCCGGCAGAGTTTTCATGGCGGATCGCCCGGCGTTGCCGGTTGACCAGCAACTGCCCAGTAGCGATCCGTGAGCGACAGCACTTGTGCTCGACCATCCGAGCAACGTTGACCTAGCATCAGGCCATGTCAACCAGCCTTTTCCCTGGACTTTGGGGCCCGTACCGGGACCGATCCCGCCGTTCGGATGGTTGACTCGTGGCCAACGTCATCGAGAATCCGATTCTCAACTCGCCCTACGAGGCTCCTACCCGCTATTGGAAGTTCGACGACGACGGCATCACGGACCAGGTCCTAGAAGGCCGGAGGCCGTCCGCTTACTTCATGCCGATTCCCGCCGCCAAGCGGAGACAGGCAGCTCAGGCGCAACTTGAGTTCGTCGAGTGGACGAAGGACCGGATCGAGGAGACACGCTTTGTCAACGAGGTCCGAGTCGCCGTTGACCGTTGGCGACTGGAGGGGTGGCCGGGGGCGACGGCAACAACCCGCATCCTCCTCGAACACTGGAATGCACCGGAGCGGGAACGTCGACTTTTCTTCTGCCAAATCGAGGCAGTAGAGACGGCAATGTGGCTCTCAGAGATCGCCGGGAAGGCCGGAGCCGGTCAATACTTCCTCTCCGAACTCCAGCGGTACAACGACGATGCCAATCCCGGTCTGTTCAGGGTCGCTCACAAGATGGCGACCGGCACGGGGAAGACAGCCGTGATGTCGATGATTATCGCCTGGCAGACTTTGAACAAGGCAGCGAATCCCCACGATGGTCGCTTCTCAGATGCGTTCCTCGTCGTCGCTCCTGGCATCACGATTCGTGACCGGCTCCGAGTGCTCTTCCCGTCGGACTCCGAGAACTACTACCGGGGTCTCGACGTCGTCCCGTCGCATTTGAGGGACCAACTTGGCCAAGTCAGGATCGTCGTGACGAACTTTCACGGCTTCCTGCACCGAGAGAAGGTCTCGATGCCAAAAGCGACCCGAGAGTTGCTCGGAGCCGATGTCCGTGGAGCCTTCACAGAGACGCCGGACCAAATGGTTCGCCGAGTGTGCCGTGATCTTGGTACGAAGAAGAACATCGTCGTCTTGAACGACGAAGCCCACCACTGCTACCGCCGCAAGCCGGACGACGGGGAGGAGATTCGCCTCGAAGCCGAAGACCGGGCCGAAGCGAAGCAGCGTGAAGCGGAGGCACGGGTCTGGCTCTCCGGCCTTGAAGCGGTTGCCAGCAAAATTGGCATCCGAACGGTGTACGACCTATCGGCAACGCCGTTCTTCCTGAAGGGTTCGGGGTACTCCGAAGGAACACTGTTCCCGTGGGTTGTCTCGGACTTCGGCCTCGTCGATGCGATCGAAGCTGGCCTCGTCAAGATTCCTCGGGTCCCGGTCGAGGACGACACCCTCCAGGAGGGCGGGGCTCCGACCTACCGGAACCTGTGGGGAAGGATTCGGGATGACCTTCCGAAGAAGGGGCGGAAGACGGACGCCATCGAAGGTCCGCCACAATTGCCTGCCCCGCTGCAGGGCGCACTGCACAGTCTGTATGCCAACTACCAGAAGGCGTTTGCTCGATGGGACGATGCTGGTGCTGATGGCTCGACGCCCCCTGTCTTCATCGTGGTCTGCAACAACACGAACGTCTCGAAACTCGTCTACGACTACGTCTCGGGGTTCGAGAAGACGAATCAGGATGGATCAACGACGATCGTTCCTGGTGCTCTCGGCCTCTTCTCGAACGAACACGCTGGAGGCTGGGCACATCGACCAGTGAACATCCTCGTGGACTCTGAGCAGCTCGACCGAGGGGATGCGCTGTCGCCAGAGTTCAAGCGTGCTGCATCGGCAGAGATTGAACAGTTCAAGCGGGAGTACCGAGAACGCTTCCCCGGCGCAGACGTTGAGAGCCTGACGGACGAGGACGTTCTTCGAGAGGTCATGAACACGGTCGGCAAGCCGGGCAGGCTCGGCAGCAACGTCCGCTGTGTGGTGTCCGTGTCGATGTTGACCGAAGGATGGGATGCGACGACTGTCACGCACATCCTCGGGGTCCGGGCATTCGGGACGCAGCTTCTCTGCGAGCAGGTCGTGGGTCGGGGTCTTCGTCGTCGGTCGTTTGCACTTGACGACGATGGACGGTTCTCTCCCGAGTACGCCGAGGTATACGGCGTGCCGTTCTCGTTCATCCCGGCATCGGGCGCAACCAAGGAACCACCACCACGCCAACCCATCACGCACGTGCGGTCGCTGCCTGAGCGTGCAGCGGCTCGGATCATGTTTCCCCGACTCGATGGCTATCGCTGGGAGGTCCCAGACCAAAACCTTCATGCTGACTGGACGGACGAGTCGAAGATGCTTCTCTCCGCTAGCCATGTCCCCACGACAACGGAGGTGGCAGGGATCGTCGGAGAAGCTGAGGTCCACACCCTCGACGACCTGAAGGCACAGCGTCCCAAGTCGGTTGCCTTCGAGCTTGCGAAACTCGTGCTGGATCGGTACTTCCAGTACCCGGACTCTGGAGACGGCGACAGCATGGTGCACGGTCCGAGGCCGTGGCTCTTCCCCAGGCTCGTCGAGATTTCTCGGTCATGGATGGCTGACTGCGTGACGTGCCAGGACCACGCCTTTCCCCAGCTCCTTCTTCTTCACGAGTACCGGAGTGATGCTGCTGAACGCATCTACCACTCGATCGTCCGTACTGCCGGTGGGGAGCGCCGCTTGCTTGGGATGCTCAAGCCGTACGACACCGTGGGATCGACAGAATGGGTGGACTTCGACACTTCGAAGCCAGTTCGCCTCACCGATCCCGACAAGTGCCATGTGAACTACACCGTGGCAGACAGCAGGTGGGAGCACGTGCTGGACTTCACTCTTGAAGAGATTCCCGAGGTTCTCCGCTACGTGAAGAACCAGGGACTCGGCTTCATCATCCCCTACAGCCTCGACGGACAGCCGAAGGCGTACTACCCGGACTTCCTCGTCGACCTCGACGATGGCCGGGGCTCCGACGATCCGCTGCACCTCATCATCGAAGTGTCCGGGGAACGGGACCGAGCCAAACAGATCAAGGTGGATACGGCTCGCACGTTGTGGGTTCCTGCTGTCAACAATGCCGAACGCTTCGGACGATGGCGCTTTGTCGAAGTCACCGATCCCTACGAGGGTGCGGACATCATCCGCTCCATCGTTGCTGAGACCACAACTGCAGGAGCGACTTGATGCCACCACGTAAAGCCACTGCACCGAAGCAGGTCAAGTCAACGACCCATGCGGACAAGCGAACGAACATCCCGACCGAGGAGCTTCGGGATTTCGTTGCCGACGACGAGCGAAACCCTATCCCCGTTACCTACGAGCGCCCGCTGCTCTACCCACGGGACCCCGATGCCGATCCCCAACTCGTGTGGAGAGGAAAGGATGAGCAAGACACTGGCCCCCTGACCGTTCCCGCCGTCCCTCTGTACATCCAAGAGAAGATAGACCCACGGGCACTCGTTGAGGACCTGCGCCGAGCTGGCACGGCTGGCAAGCCGAAGGAACAGCTTCTGCTCTTCGAGGACTTCGATGGGCTCGAAGGGTACGAGCAGGTCGAGTTCTACGAGCACGCTGCCAACTGGTCCAACCGCATGGTCCTCGGCGACGCACTCCTCGTCATGAACAGCATGACCGAGAAGGAGACACTCCGAGGTCAGGTCCAGATGATCTACGTGGACCCGCCGTACGGGATCAAGTTCGGGTCGAACTGGCAGGTCTCTACTCGCAAGCGTGATGTGAAGGATGGCTCTGACGCCAGTCGCCAGCCTGAGCAGGTCAAGGCATTCCGTGACACCTGGCAGGACGGAATCAACTCCTACCTCACGTACTTGCGTGATCGGCTCGTCGTTGCTCGGGACCTCTTGACCGAGTCGGGATCGGTCTTCATCCAAATGGGCGACGAGAACGTTCATCTCGTCCGGTCTCTCCTGGACGAGGTGTTCGGCCCAGAGAACTTCATCAGCCTGATCTCCTTCGTCACGACGAGCGGCTTCACTGACGCACGAGAACTCCCTCGGGCTGGGGACTACCTGCTCTGGTATGCGAAATCCAAGCCGAATGTCAAAGCCCGATCGCTCTGGGATAAGTCAACGGATCGTCCGGGATACCGATGGCTGGCCCTGCCGGATGGCACAAAGAGGGGGATGACAGCAGGTGAGCAGCAAGGTGACGTTGCCATCCCGGAAGGTGCACGGATCTACACGCCAGGGGACATCCAGTCCCAGGGGGCCTCGTCCTCACCTCAACCCTTCGAGTACCAGGGGAAGACGTACAACCCTGGTGCAAGCTCGCACTGGAAGGCGAACTACCCAGAAGGAATGGAACGACTGGCCCTTGCTGGTCGCATCCACGTGGCGAAGAACAGCATCCGGTACGTGCGGTTCGCCGACGACTTCGGGTACCAGGTTCGGACCAACCTTTGGTCAGACACTGGTACCGGCAACTTCACCGATGACAAGGTGTATGTGGTTCAGACCAATACGAAGGTCGTCGAACGCTGCCTTCTCCTCACGACCGATCCGGGCGACCTCGTCCTCGATCCAACGTGCGGCTCCGGCACCACAGCCTTCGTTGCCGAACAGTGGGGGCGACGTTGGATCACCATCGACACGAGCCGTGTCGCACTTGCACTCGCCAAAACCCGACTGATGGCAGCTCGGTACCCCTTCTACCTGCTGGCTGACTCCAACGAGGGAGCCGTGAAGGAGCGGGAGCTGACCGGCCACGAACTGCCGGCCGTACAGCACAACTGCGACATACGACACGGGTTCGTCTACGAGCGTGTCCCACACGTCATGCTCGGCGACATCGCTCGCAACGAGAAAATCGTCCCCGGCCTGAGCCAAACGGAGGTAGATCACCTCATCTCGGTAGGGGCTGAACAGGAACTCTTGGTTGACCGGCCCTACGAGGATACGGCGAAGGTCCGAGTCAGCGGTCGCTTCACTGTCGAATCACTTTCGCCTCATCGCACTCTCGATGAGCCCGGTGGCTCGGGCAACGGCGACGAAGAGTCGTTCGTCTCCACGATTGTGGAGAATCTGCAGACTTCAGGAGTGCAGAACACGTTCCGTGGCGAACGCCTGACGTTTGATGTGCTCGAACCGTACGCAGGCGACGGCATCCTCCACGCTCACGGAACGATCACCGATGCTGCTGGCGAGGTTCGCACCGTGGCCATCATGATCGGGCCGGAGCATGGAACGGTCAGCCCGGACATGGTCAAGGATGCAGCTCGGGAAGCACTCAAGGGGGCCGGATTCGACATCCTCGTCGTCTGTGGCTTTGCCTTCGAGGCGTACGCATCGGAGACTGCCAAGGAGTTCGCTCCATCGGGCGATGGCTTCGTTGCTGCTGAAGACGAGCGCAAGATAGGACGGTTGCGGGTGCTCCTCACCCACATGAACCCTGACCTGGCAATGTCGAACGAGTTGCTCAAGAAGACTGGCTCCGGAAACCTGTTCACGGTGTTCGGTGAACCTGATGTCACGATCACGGCCACAGACGGCGAGATCGTCGTCGAGGTGCATGGAGTGGATGTCTACGACCCCACGACCGGAGTTGTCCGTCCCTCATCCACTGACGACATTGCCTGCTGGTTCATCGACACGGACTACGACGGCGAGCAGTTCTTCGTGCGCCACGCCTACTTCACCGGAGCGGACAAGCCGTACGAGAAGCTGCAGCGTTCACTGAACACAGACATCGACGAGACTGCGTGGTCCTCGCTTTACTCAACGAAGTCCCGGCCTTTCCCCCCGCCAACTACCGGACGCATCGCCGTGAAGGTCATCAACCACTACGGCGATGAAGTCCTTCAGGTCTACGACGTGGGCGAGTAAGAGTCCCGGGAGCCCAGCAGCCCATGTCACTCACAACCGAGCTAGCAAAGCCGTCCTCTCCGATTACGCAGTACCTGAAGTTCGTGGGCGCACTGGTGGCCGATGCCAGCCGAGGAGCACCGTGGGCGGACCCGTGCAAGCGACTCCTCGGCTTGGACGCCCTGCCTTCGGCAACGGTGGTACCAGCGGTGCCAGGAGCTGATGCCGGTATGGTCGGGACAGCGTTCGACTACCGGCTGCGATTCCATCTTGCCCCGTGTCGATCAAGTGAGTTCGTGGCGCGGAAGGGGGCGGCGCTGCTGACCGGTCTCGAACCATCCACGGACAACGCCGTGTCACGGTTCTTCTCGCACCTGGACACCCTCGCTTCGAGACTTTCGCCAGCTGGGCAGGTACTCAACGACGAAGATGAAGCGCTGCTGAGCAGCTACTGCGTGGTCCTTGCCCAGTTCGAGTCGGTTTTCCGGACACGAGGACAATGGGTGCCACATTTGCCATCGGAGAGCACGGTTGATGCCGGTCCCAAGGCGGAGCCTCTTCTGCAACTCGCTCCCGATGCGGTGGTCGAAGAAGTAGTGAACCTCTCTCGTTCTGGGAGTGACGTGATGTCTCCGCTGATTCCGTACGTCGCCAACGGGAGCCTGCCGTACCACCCGAATCCTGTATTCGTCGGAAGCAGCGCAATCGGTGGAGCCGATGCAGATTTCATCGTTGCCGGCACCCTCTTCGAGTTGAAGACGACGAAGACGCTCGATGCCGCCGCAGTGCGCAACACACTCGTGCAACTGCTTGGCTACAGCCTCCTCGACTACGACGACGAGTTCGAAATACGTCGAGTTGGTGTGTACTTCGCTCGCCACGCTTGGGTGACGGCATGGCCCTTGTGGGAGTTGATCTTCCCGCCCGTCGACGTGGTGCGGCGCTCTCTCTCCGGGACGGAGCCGACCGACAAGGAAATCGCCGCTCGTTTGCAAAAGCTTCGTGGGCTGATGCAGCGGGTGGTCGATGGCGAAGCGATCAACCACGAGGAGTCCTTCTTGTAGCCAACGTTGCGCGGAGAGGGTTCGCGCCGCTGGCCGGGTCCCCATGAGATGCGGCAAGTGGGTCATCTATCGGGATACAGCCGCCGGCAAATGCGACAGATGGACACCAGTGTCAATACGGGCGTCCGCTCAGAAGTTGGTGCGGCTGGCGCGGTCTCTCGGAAGGAGACGCCGTCTCATCAGCGTGCGAAGCTGAGCTTCTGGTACGCAACTAGGCAGGTCAACTCAAGTTGTGCGGGTCAATGATGCCGGTCCTTCACTGATGCCTCAATGATCAAGGCGAGCTCGGTGATGGCTGCGACCAACCTGCAGCGTCCAGATGCGCACCGCATACGCGCCTCACTCGGGCCACCTGACTCCCGGCCGCTGAGGGCCGCCCGGACCGATCCGTCACACCCGTCTGCGACGATCTTCCTGTCGTATGGTGCAGAGCGCCGGCCAGCGGCCGCGCGGGTAGCAAGCGCCAGCGGAACCGACGTTGGGAGGCGGGTTATGGCACTGATCTATCGGGCGATCTGGGAGGACGATCCCGGGAAACTGCTGAAATTGGGTGAGGGTGCCCTGGTGGAGTGGCTCCGCGTTCAGAAGCGGGTCCCGGCCGAGTTGCTTGTCTCGGGCCTACCTGTTGGCGAGATCTCCACCTCTGTCGATGCCTCGAAGTTCGGAAATGACGCCGGCACGGTGACCGTGGAGACGTCTCGTGCCGAAGGTGGCGGAGTCCGCGCCCTCCGGTCCGCTGTTGTCGAGGATCGGCCGGACGCCGGCGAACGGTGGGCGACCACGCTCACCGTCCTAGTACCGGCCGAAGACGATATGAACCCGGGTGCACTCTGGGTCGACATCGAAAGGGAGAGCCGGGACCCGTACATACAAGTCCCGCTGCGTTCCCCACTCCTGGTACGCAACCTGATCGAGCGCGGGCCGACCCCCGGGTCGGCCACATCAGGCTGGAGGCGATGCCGGCGGCCATGGCCGGCATTCCCCTGGCGGCACTCATCAAGCGAGTCGATCGGCGCCTGCCACTGGTGGTCTTCGCCCACGACCGTGCCGGTGCCGAGGTCACCATGCGACGCGCCCACGCGGCCTTCATCCGCCTGGCGGGAGTCGCACAAGTCTGCATTCTGCCCCCCGACCAGGAGGCCGAATTCAATGCCGCTCTTCCGGAGGGTCTGGGTGTGTGGAGTGGCGCAGCTCGGCTTTACCTCCCGCTAAGTACGGATGGCGACCTCCGAGGCGCACGCCACCGGTACGTGGAGGCGCGGCGTATGTTCGCCGATGCCACAGCCGGGGATGTCTTCGCCGGGATCCTCTCCGCGACGGTGGCGGCCACTCCGCCGCCCGCCGCTTACGAGGCGGTACGGCTGGAGCTCCGTGGCGCCGGCGGGAGCCTGGACAAGGTCGCGGACCGCGACCGTGCGATCGCCGGCCTCACCGCCTCGTTGGGTCGACTTCAGGACGAACTCGTGGAGCTCGTGGTCGCCAACGAGGAACTGGAGGAGGAGCTGAACCAGGTTCGCGGCAGCCTTGCCAAGTCTGACGCCGCCGAGGCAAGCATCCCCTATGACGACAACGTCTTCGAGCTTCCCGATGTCGTAGACAGCGTGGCTGAGGTCGCCGAGCTCGCTCAGTTCCTGACCGGAGTGATCGTCCATCTGAATGCTCCCCAGAAGCTCGACGATTGCGACGGTGCCCTCGAAGGAGGCTCGTGGGCCCGAAGCGCGTGGCGGGCCCTTCGTGCGCTTGACGCATACGGGAACGCCGCACCCGAGTTCCAGGTTGGCTTCTATCAGTGGTGCCAAAACCCAACGTCGAGGTGGTCATGGACCGCGAACGCCAAGAAGCTGGCTATGTCCGAGTCCGAGTCGACGATGAACGCGTTCGGGCAAGCCCGAATCTTCCCCGTGTCGATCGACGTCGACCCCTCGGGGTGCATCGAGATGCAGGCCCACATCAAGGTTTCCCAAGGAGGCGGCGAGAACATCCCCCGGATCTACTTCCACGACGACACCGGCGGTGCCACCGGCAAGGTCCACGTCGGCTTCATCGGACCGCACCACCTGGTGCCGAATCCGTCCAAGAACTGAACCGCGCGGGACCGTGAACAGGGACTTCCCGAGCCGCATCCAACCATCGGCACCGCCGAACCGGTGTAAAGCTCTCTCCCGCTAATATAGAGGTTCTAGTTGAACCGAAAGAAAGGCGGCAGCAGCAATGGAAGCGACCATCACCCTTCGGGGGACACCCGAGGAGCTCCGAGCAATGCTCCCCCAGCTCGCCGGACTCGAGTTCGACTCGGCGACGGCGGTCGACGAGACGGGCTGGAACTCGGATTTGGCAACGGACTTGATCGGGGAGCTCCCCCCTCGGACCCGAGAGATCATCGAGAAGGTCGTGGCCGGCCTAGGCCAGATCTCGACCGACGATCTGCGGGACACCGGCTCGGGCACGTTGCGCGGACGGGTGGGGCCGATCGCCAAGGCCATGCAGCGAATGGAGCGTCAGGGCCGCCTCCCCGAGGGTCTTCCCCGCCCTGTCCGTGCGACTTACGCCGGTGAGGGCAAGGCGACATCGATCGAGATGCCGGCCGGGATCTTGCCGTCCTTCACCGACGCCATCGCCAAGATGGCGACGGCCGGCAGCGAGGAGGTGGCCTGATGGGCAAGTGGGACGACAACGACATGACGGCCAAGGTCCTCGACGTCCTGGGGGATGCCCGGCTGGCGGGTGGGCCCGGACACCACTTCGGCCGCGCCTTCGCGACCTCCTACCAGATCGCCGTCGAAATCGAGCGCAGGTTCCCTGGAACAGCGTCGGCGCTGGGCAAGCACCTGGGCGGCGCCGGCATCGGAGCCCAGAACAGTGTCGCCCAGTATGTCGGGAACGTGCTGTCGAAGCAGATTAAGGCGCGTGGTGCCTCCCATCCCGTCGAGGGCGGATTCCTGTCCTCGATCGACGTCGTCTCCATGACCTACGACAGTCCCGGGGGCGAGATCGTCTCGTCGCTGACCGGAACCGGCTTCGACCTCGGGATCTTCCGACTCCGAGACTGAACACCACCCGACACATGCCACCAAGTTTGGGGTCGGCTCACCTTGAAAGAGTAGAGGAAATGCTGTCGCGAGCCCCCGATCGTGCACCAAGCCGACTCGGCGTCCGGGACTGACGAGTGGGCAGCATCTGAGGGCAAGCGGTCACGAAGTGGCCGTGCGGCAGCACCTCGGACTCAAGCCATTGTCGATCGGCAGTGCCACGTGGTTGGCCCCAATCAACACTGGAAGCGACCGGCGCAGGCGTAGGCCCCCAAGGGCCGGAGCCGGCGCTGGTCGCCTTCTGGATGCTGAGTGGTCGCCATTCCGGTGAACAGTGCCGAAATGACGGTGAGCTGAGACCGAATGTGTTGCAGTTCGGGCGTCTCGTGACGGACTCGACCTCGAGCTGATGGACGGTCGCCAAGCCCCGCCACGCAGGTTCGGCCTCGGTCAACGGGCGGTCGGATCACACCCCCTCTGAGCTGGGTGTTGTCCAAAAGTGGGTGTCGAGAAACCCCATATGTATATGAGAGGACCTTCCTCTCGTCTGCGAATGGAGGAATCATGCGACTTCCCGTCGATACATCAGCTGCCAGCTTCGTGACCGCCGGCCCGGCAGAACCGGCTGTCGACTTCGACACCAAAGTGCAGAAGCTCGACGAAGACGGACGACCCGTCTTCAACGTCCACCTGTTCAGCATCGGCGCCGGTGGCCGTGACGTGATTACCGTCAAGGTGGCCGGCGAGCCCAAGGGCATCGGCCAGTTCACCCCGGTGCGGCTCACCGAGCTGGTGGCCACCACCTGGTCGATGGGCGACCGCTCCGGCGTGTCGTTCAAGGCGGCCAAGGTGGAGCCGGTCGCCATCACCAAGGCTGCCGGCTGATGGGGCGGGTGGTCATCGGGCTGCTGGGTCTCTACCTCGGTCTCATCCTGATCGGGGAGATGGCCGCCCACCTGTGGTTGGCCCTCGTCTTCGCCATCGTGGCCGGCCTGGTCGGTCGCTACCTGCGAGGACGAGGTGTCTGAGCTCAAGCGGGACAACCTCGGTCCCGTCCACTCCCAGATGGCTTCGGTCGTCTGGGAGTGGCGGGTCGAGGCAGGTCTCGGGATGGCACTCATGGTCCTCTACTGGATCATCGACTCCGTGGTGGGTGGGATCGGCGCCCAGGTGGTGGTCATCGTCGCAGGAATCGCCGCCTACCTGCACAGGTCTCGATTCGCCCCCGCCCTCGATCACCTGCGGCGTCTTTCGGTCCGCCACTCGTGGGCCCGGGCCACCAGGCAGTGCGGACTGGCTGGCCCGTTCGGCACCCGACCCCAGGTGCTGCGGGTGGTCACCGCCCCCTTCGGCGATGACCTGTTGGTGAGGATGCCGGTCGGCAGTCACGTGGCAGAGCTGGAAGAGGCGGCGGAGCCACTGGCCGCAGCCCTCGGGGTGCGTGAGATTCGGGTCCGGCGCAGTGCGGACAACGCAGCACTCGCCCACGTGGTGATCGTCCGCCGGGACTCCCTCGCCCACGGATCGTTCCCCTGGCCGCTCGTCGACACCCATCTGGCATCCCTGTGGGATCCGATCCCTGTGGGGCTCGACGAGAACGGCCGGCCGGCCGAGCTCGGTCTGCCTGAGCGGAACGTGTTGGTGGGTGGGGAGCCCGGTGCCGGCAAGTCGGTCTTTCTGTCGGTGCTGGTGGCAGCGGCCGCCCTCGACCCTGCGGTGACGTTGACGCTGTTGGACGGCAAGCTGGTCGAGCTGGCTGCCTGGCGGGGGTGTGCCACCAACACCGTCGGGCCGTCGATCCCCGACGCCATCGAGGTGCTGGGCCGGATCCAGTCCGAGATGGATGCCCGCTACCGGGAGTTGCTGGTCAAGCGGCTCCGCAAGGTCGCCCCCGGTGACGGCATGGCCCTCCACGTGGTGGTGATCGACGAGCTCGCCTTCTACCTCGGCGGGTCGGACCGCAAGCTCAAGGCCGAGATCACCGAGCTGCTGCGGGACCTGGTCTCGCGGGGTCGAGCTGCCGGCATCATCGTGCTAGCTGCCACGCAGAAGCCCAGTGCCGACGTCATTCCTACCCAGATCCGCGACCTCTTCGGGTTCCGGGTGGCCCTTCGGTGCTCTACCCCCCAGGCTTCGGACACCGTGCTGGGTCAGGGCTGGGCAGCCCTTGGATACTCGGCCGCCGCTATCGACCCCTCGGCTCGAGGGGTGGGGTTCCTCCTCGCCGAGGGCGGGGTTCCGATCCGCTTCCGGTCCTGTTACCTCTCCGACCAACAGATCGACACCATCGCCGACCGAGCAGAGCGGATCCGGCATCGAGGTGGTCGGTGACCACCCAACGGGAGCGGATGCACAACCAGCTGGTCGACCTGGACCGGGCCGGGTCGTGTGCCCGACCCATCCGGATCGCTGCCATCCGTGAGGGCGCACCCGAGGCCGACCGGCTGTTGTTGGTGGCCTGCAAGGACCGCCGGTCATCGGTGTGTCCGGCGTGCTCCCACACCTACAAGGGAGACGCCTGGCAGGTGGTGGCGACAGGCATGCGGGGAGGGAAGGGAGTGACCGTCGACGTGGCCACCCGGCCCCGGGTGTTCGTGACCCTCACCGCTCCACCTTTCGGCCCCGTCCACTCCCGAGACCCCGGCACCACCTCGAGCCGGCCGTGTCAGAAGCCGCGCTCCGCTGGAGCTCAGCCGCGCTGCCGCCATGGGGTGCGCCTCGAATGCCAGAGCCACCACGACCCGGGCGACCCGCTCCTCGGGCAGCCGATCTGTCCGATGTGCTTCGACTACCCCGGAGCGGTCCTGTGGAACGCCCATGTGTCGGTGCTGTGGCAGCGGACAGCCAAACGACTGGTCCGAGCCCTCGAGCGCCGGGGCGCCGGAAGGGAGTCATGCGGTCTGCGCCTGTCCTATGTGAAGGCAGCGGAGTTCCAACGCCGGGGCCTGGTCCACCTCCACGTGGTCCTCCGCATCGACGGTGAAGACGGGCCCGACACCCTGCCGCCGGCTTGGGTGACCACCGAGGCGGTGATCGAAGAGTTGACCACGGTGGTGCCCCAGGTCACCACGTCCATCGCTACCCCGACAGGTTCGATGTCGATCGGCTGGGGTGCCCAGATGGCTGCCAGCGGACTAGTCACCGGCGCCGGCAAGGAGGACGGCAAGGAGGACGGCAAGGAGGACGGCAAGGAGGACGGCAAGGAGGACGGCAAGGAGGACGGCAAGGAGGACGGCAAGGAGGACGGCAAGGTCGGTGACGACGACCGCCAGATGG
>Ga0080006_1126093_pt1 | contig 28813 bp, 32 predicted proteins | sample RS3BMetagenome_FD_69209 | JGI IMG/M metagenome (GOLD analysis project Ga0080006, IMG submission 69209) | Ferric oxide microbial mat and aquatic microbial communities from Rainbow Spring, Yellowstone National Park, USA - RS3B (SPADES... ...
GAGGAGCGTGGAGGCGTTCCTCAGGTTCGTTGAACGTTATTTAGGTGGACCGCCGGGGCTGATGAAAATCTTTAAGTTACGTTAAAGTCCCATAACTGCTGTACCAGGTGGAGAAGTACGGCAAGGAACTGGTCCTCGTCGAACCATCATGTACCTCCAAGGCCTGTGCCAGGTGCGGACACGTGAAGGACTCGACCTTAGCAGATCGCGTGTTCTCTGCAGTTGGGTAACAGACCGTGACTAAAACGCTTCCCTGAACGTGCTCAAGAGATCAGGACTGGTGGCCCGTAGTGCCTGTGGAGCTCCGCCCTCTACCCGTGGCCAAACACTACGGGCAAGAGATCTTTTTACAATTGAATCCGTAATCTTCTAGGATTTTTCCAAATACATTTTCAAGTTATTTAAGAGGAGGTTCAAGGGATAAGGGAAAAACTCGCTATACGGCCCCTTTTCAGACCAACAATAAAAAAGAAAATCCGGCATCTCACCAATTTACATCGTGATAGTTGATATCATAGGTAGACTCTCTGAGGAGGTCAAAGGTAAGTCTTTCACCTTCGTCCTAGTCGTAGGTACCACGGACGTCAGCTTGATCCCAGGAATAACCGTCGCCGGGGCCTCACCAGAGCTCACAATGTTCACTCCAGCAGCTGACGCGGAGTTCCTTATGACGGGACGATGCAGGTCCATAGATGTGGTGCCCATAACTCCTGATGGTATACCTACCCCTGCCCTCATATCTAGGGCCTCCCTGTCTCTCGTCAAAACAAACAAACTAGTTGTTAACGCTGGATCCAGGGTTAAACCCAGAATACCTCACCTGGATCTCGGTGGGGAACCAGGTGGTGACATTAGGAAGTGGGGAGTAAGAGAGGAAGTAGGGGAGACCATCCTGGAGAACGCTAAGTCCCTAGGGGAAAACCTCCAGGATGAGGAGTTCCTAGTCGTAGGTGAGTCCATTCCCGCAGGTACGACGACTGCAGCGGCCACTTTGGAGGCCTTAGGATACAGGGGAGTAGATGTTGTCTCCTCGTCATCTCCGGCAAACCCCAAGGATCTCAAAAGGAGGGTGGTCAGCGAGGCGTTGAAAAACGGTCCAGTGGATTCCAGGAAGCTCATCTTTAAGGTCACCGATCCGGTAATACTCGGGATAGTTGGTCTGGTTTCGGGATATCCTGGGAAGGTTCTATTGGCTGGCGGGACTCAGATGACCGCAGTAGCGGCTTTGCTGAAGGAGTGGTACCCAGATAGATTAAAAGATATAACCATAGGCACGACTAGGTGGATAGTTAAGGATCCAACGGCAAGGATTGTGGACTTCGTCAAGGAGATAGGGGTCAGACTGTCCTTTGCTGATGTGGACTTCTCGTTGAGCAGACACGAAGGGTTGAGGGTTTATGAGAGAGGTTTCGTAAAGGAAGGAGTGGGAGCAGGCGGTTCCATGATCATGGCTTTAAGCCGAGGAGTGTCTCCAAGGGATATAGTGAACTCGGTGGATGACCTATACTCCAAGCTAACCCAGATTTAATATTTGAATCGCACTTTCTCCCTCAGTGAAAGTAGCTATAACAGATGAGGGAGAAATAGGGAGGGAGATAGCCAAGAACGTCTCAACAGAGGTAGTAGTCCTCGATAATCCCTCCAAGGTGTACTCCCTCAAACCAGATGTCGTAATACACACCCTTGAGGTCAATTACTATGAGGCCGAGAGGAATAGGCCTCACGCCTGGAATATCAACACGTGGCTCACCGTAAACCTGGCTAGAGCGGCCTCAAAGGTAGGAGCAGTTAACGTGCTGATCTCATCCTTCATGGTCTTTAACGGTAGGAGGGGGTACTATAAGGAGACGTCCACGCCGGAACCCCTGAACTATTACGGCATAACCAAGTTGGCTGCAGAAATGGGCGTCTCAGCCCTCGGGAACTTCTTGATATTGCGCACTGGCGCGATTTACTCCCTCTCGTACAGGGGGTTCCTTTTCCCCTACATAAGGTCTCTACTCCTCAAAGGAATAGCTAAGTGTAACCAGGAGTTCTACATTTCCCCCATATCAGTGAGGACACTGGCCAAGGTCATAGCTCAACTCCTGCACAAGGGGGCTACTGGTGTCATAAACGTGGGAGGGAGAAGGATCGACCTCTGTACCTTCATGAGAAACGTGGCAGAGGCTACTGGAGGTAACGTAATGGAGGTCGCCGGGAGAAAGATGGACTTCTCCATAGATGATTGGCTTTTAAGGACGTTCGATATTAAAGTCAATTTTGAGAACGAGTTAGGGGAGACTCTCCATGGGAGAACTAACCACGAGGGAGAGGATACAGCTCCTGCTTAAGTCGGCGGATTTCCCGATCTCCGCTAAGGAGATAATGGCCCTCACCGGAATAAAGAGGGAACAGGAAGTCTACGAGCACATATATCACATTGCTCTCTCGTCCAAGAGAAAGGGCTTCGTGGTGTTCGTTTATCCAGCGAAGTGTGAGGCCTGTGGGAGGGAGATCTCAATGGAGAGGCCCAGGAGGCCTAGTAGATGTCCCTTTTGTAAGTCGGAGAGAGTGTCGCCACCCAAGTTTTTAATAAGAGATAGGGGATGAAGTCCATGATGAAATCCGTCTTCGTGGACATGGGAGATACTCTAGTGAAGTTCGTGCCTAGAATGCACGAGAAAATGGCAGAGGTCATGAGGAAAGAGGGACTTGAGGTCACCGACTATCAGGTATTTCGAGCCCTGGTTAAGCACATGGGAAAGTCCAATTTTCCACATCCAGATCACGACGGTCTCTCAGCGTTAGACTTCACCGACATACTCTATGAGATGGGGATTCCCCCGACCCCCGAGTTGGTGAGGAGGCTCGCATCAGTCAATTACTTATCAGACCACTACGAACTATACGACGACTCGATACCTTTCCTCCGGGAACTTAAGGGGAGGGGAGTTAAGATCATCCTGGTCACAAATACGACGAAGAAGGTGAGGAGAATAGTCAGGGACCTCGACCTGGACAAATACGTAGATCACGTTGTAGCCTCCTGCGATGTTAACCTCATGAAACCACATCCCAAGATCTTCTATCACGCCTCCTTGTTAGCAGAGGGGCCAGCAGTGCACATCGGAGATGTCTATGAGATAGATTATATAGGAGCAAGGAGAGCCTACCTCAACGCTATATTACTGGATAGGTTCAACTTCTATCCTGAGATAAAGAGGGACAAGGTGAATAACCTATACGAGGCCCTAAAGTTAATAGACGAGAAATTGAAATATTGATGGAGAGAGTTCCACCTCATCCTTCACCGAAGGTGGAGCTAGAACAATATCTCACCCCCTCCCATATAGCCTCTTCCCTGGTTTGGACTGCCTTCATCCAAGGGAACATTACTGGGAAGAGGGTGGCTGACCTTGGGTGTGGAACCGGCAGGTTGTGTGCCGGCATCTCTAGACTGGAAGGTGAGTGTGTCTGTGTGGAAGTGGACAGGGAGTCCCTTCAAACCGCCGTGAGGTTTTTCCGCGGAGAGGGGCTCGACGCTGAGTTCGTGGAGGGCGATTGTACACAGTTTACGGGAAGATTTGATACAGTTATCCAGAATCCTCCATTCGGAGTCAAGGTTAGGGGGGTGGACTTGCTCTTCCTAAGGACAGCCCTCCGTATAGCTAGGGTAGTTTATTCTATACACAAGAGTAATCCCACTACTAGGGAGCTCATAAGGGGGGAGGCCCAAAGGCAGGGCTTCTCGGTGGAGGTTTTGGGAACTGAGTTCCCCATGAGGCCATACTATCCTTGGCATAAGTCGTCCTTACACCGGTTCCTAGTGGACCTTTACGTTTTTAAGAAAGTCGCCTGAGAGAATCATATTCAGGAGCTTCACTACCCCCAGACCGTCCTCCCTGTCCAGCACTAGGTCAGCCATGGACTTGAGCGGGTCCACAGCGTTCTTGACTGCCACTCTAAATTGAGCGACCCTAAACAGAGAGGCGTCGTTCTCCCCATCGCCCACGGCTATTATGGTACCATTTAACCCCATCTCCTTGAGGGCCCTCAGGAGGCCAGATCCCTTGTCTATTCCGCTTGGTAATACCATCACATCGTTCCTATTTCTCTCGAAGTTAACCCCATCGATTCTGGGTAAGTCGTCTTCCAACACGTCACTTAGGTACAGGATTGCTTCCCCAGAGGAGAACTTGATTCCTCTCCCCTTCAGTTCCGTGATCACCCTCTGCCTCAGCGAGAACCAACCTGGAGGTACGTTCAGAATCTCCCTGTCTCCAGCCAGTATGAGACAGCCGTTCTCCAATACCCAACCTGTAGGCTTGAGGCCTGGGGCGAGGGCCTCCATGAATCTCCTCTCCCTGCCAGTGACTACAAAGAAACCCCAATACTTGGAGAACTCGTTTATCTTGTCCCTGACCTCCTCCCTGACCCTGAAGGCGTCCTTCTCATCTGAGATCGTCCTATCGAAGTCTGATGCGACTATCCACATACGGGTGACCCTAGAATTTATATCCCAGAGACTCCAGAACGGCCTTCATTTTCAAGGCGTCTTCCTCCAATTTGGGGCTTTCGCATACCAACGAGATGGAAATATCCCTCTTGAGTATCTCCTTGGCCAGAGGGGCGAACGGTGGAGCCTCCTTGTCTATGGGTTCGTGAACGTCCACGTATTTTCCCTTCCTCAATTGAAGGGATTCGAAGTGGGAGTTTATATGAGTCAACCCCAACTCTTCCCTTAGCCTGTCTATTATGGCCCCGTAATCTATCTTACCTCCTTGTCTAGCGAACGTGTGGGCCCAGTCAATGTAGGGAATCACGCCCTTAACCTCCTTGGCTAGTCTAATGACCTCGTCCAGCGTTCCAAAAGCAGTTTCCTTAGCCATGGTCTCAGCTCCCAGCTTCACGTAGGTTATCCCCAGTTCAAGGGACTTCTCTACCACCTCCTGCATGGACTCCTTAATCTTGGAGTAACATTCCTCCGGCGAGAGATCTCCGTAGAAGGCCAGGTGGATGGCAACTGCGTCTGCCCCCATGGCCTCAGCCCTCTCGGCACTCTCCAGAATTCTTCTTTTGGACGCTTCTACCTTTTCTCGATCTGGGGAACACAGGTTAATGAAATAGGGGGCGTGTACCGAAAGCCTCACTCCCAGTGACTTCGCCACTTCCCCCAACTCCTTGGCACTCTGGACTGACATCCTTACTCCCTGGACGAACTCAACCTCCATGGCGTTTAGGCCCAGCTCTGCCACCCTCTTTACACCGTCAACGCTCCCCTTACCCCTTGACGATAGGGGTATCCCTGCAGGTCCTAAGTAGATCCTTGCCATGAGTATAGAATTGCGGGAAGTGGAGTTTTAAGCACTCATACTTACGGCATTCATCAGATTTCGCCTCGATTACAGGGCGATATTTAAGGGAAAGTCACGTGACTGCAGATACTTAGTCAAACTTTGTACGCACAGCAATCTTCCACACCAAGATAGGACCTTCCCTTCATGTTAGATGATACGTCCCCAGGTCCGTCTATCCTCCAATTTCAAATCACGTTCTAGTTCTCCGGTTAATCCGGTAGCTTCGGATCTCACGTTGTCGTCCGGATCCCTCACTCGGGTCTTGAGGAACTGTGGTAAGACTTCAAAGTATCGATAGGTTAGATTCCCCAAACCACTCATTGAGGTTAAAGATGGCCTGAGACAGTTCTCCCCTGACTCTGAACCTCACCTTATGGCCTGGACTTCTGCCGGATCTTAACTTGATATTCATCAGTCTCCCTTCCCTAACAATCGTGAGGTTAACCTCGTCCTTAACCTCCAGTTGTCTTGAAGTGCCGTCGACCCCGACGATCGTATCGTTGGGAATTATGCTAGACACATCTGCAGGGGAATCGTCCTCAACGAAGATCACCCTGTTGTTGTCCATCATCAGGCCATAATAGGGAATCCCTTGGTCAACGACGCTGACGTCCAGGAGGGTCTTCAGCTCCTCCAGTAGAGATACGGCTGGAGAGTAAACTAACCTCTCCAGGTCAACGTATCCCTTTGCCCTGAAATACCTGTCCAAGTCGTCGAAGGTATACCTCTGCGGAATGTTCTTAAAGACGTTGAAGATCCTCTCGCCAACCCTAGTCAGGTGGGCGTCAAGGATCAAGCCTAAGAGGAGACCTCCATCGTAGTAGGACACGGAGGAATTGAGGAAGTTCTCATCCTGCTTGTAGTACTTTATCCACGTGGTCCTGGACGCTTCTGCCAGAGAAGTCCTTCTGGCTCCAGGAAAAGTCATCTTGGCCATAGCGTTAGCTAAGTACTTCCCAGCCTCCTCCGTGGAGACAGCTCCGACCCTTACGGCCGACACTAAGGCCATGTAGTCGGTCACGCCCTCGGCGAACCACAGCATGTCTGACAGGACCTCCTTCTCCATGTCGAGTTCCAAGTCCTTAGGTCTGAACGTCTTAACGTTCCACCTGTGGAGATACTCGTGGGCAAACAGAACGACTAGGTCCTTCCTATCCCACGGAACCACGATCGAAGAGGACTTGAGGTGCTCTATCCCTCCGTAATTCTTGTCAGACCTCCTGAAGAAGAAGATATACTCTGCCCTTTGTCCCAACCTGTCATCTATCTCTCTAATCACCGCTCTCAACTTCTCCGGGTCGAGGTCGTCTATGGAGGAGACGTAATGGTAATCGTCGATCCTCACCAGCTTAAGGTCAGGGCTTGCCTGTATGGGTGAGTCGGAGAAGGACTCATAATCGTCTGAACAGTAATACTCTCCCTCCTTTCTGAGCGTTGTATGAATGGGCCAATCCACGTGAAATCTAACGCAATACTTCTCGTTCCAGTCCTGAAACGGGAACACTGCTGGGGGGTTCACAAAAATGTAATTCCCTGTGGAGAGAGCTTCCCTCTGATCCTTACTGGAGGTGTAAACGGTGTACCAGAACTCCTCTCTGACGTAGAACCTATTCTTGGATATTCTGATCCCCTCAATGTCCACCAAGTGTCTCTCCAGATCCCTAACTAGGTACGAACCGGGGACATAGGTTGGGAAGATTACCACGCCCTCCCTTCCTTTGGCCCTCACCCTCAGGTACCTGGGTCTAGGAAAAACGTCGAACAGCATAGGACAGAGAGGTGCCAGGGAAATTTAAGATATTAGGCTAGACCACCTCTCAACTTATCTATGTTCTCCTTAATCAACTCCACGAGAACTACACCAAGATCCCTTTCAGAGAAGTCATCTGTAGCTATTTTCCTAACCTGCTTCACAACCTCCGCTATTACGGTGTCCATGGGTGTAGACATAAGTATGCCGTTCAGCTCCCTCAGGTAAGAGTTGGTAACCAAGGCTTTCTCTGATGGATCGTCTCCCTTTACCCTCGAGATGATCAAAGAGTCCATCCTCTCCCTTAAACCCGAACTCGTCTCCTCGATGGATTCGCTGACTATTGGTTCTATGATCTTCTTATACTCGTCTAGACCGGAGGACATGAAGGATACTGTGTCTGCTATCAGGTTAGCCCTCTTCACTAGGGAGTTGGTTAAAAGTTCCACAACGAACTTCTTGAGAGCGTCCTTATCCTCGTCTGGAACCTTAAACGTCCTCCTCTCCGCCTTAACCTCGGCACCTATCTTCTCGGCCATGAATTCAACTAAAGTCCTGGCGTTCACGCCTACGCTCCTGAATTTCATAGCTGCCATGGGGCATAGAGTAACTAAGTTACCGTACTTCTCTCCCAGTGCCTTCGCCATCATGTCTGCCCTCTTACCTACGTTCTTCTCCAAGGTGGCTCCAGAGCATCCCTCCACCTTTTTCACCTTGAACCCCTTCTCCCTAAGCCTCTTGATGACCTCATCTGCGTAGGAGTTGGCGAAACAGGCAACGTGAAGGTTTACCTCCTCTCTCCCCTCCACCTGAATCGACTTGAGGAGCCTGAGGTCTAAGGGTACAACTTCAAATGGGGCGCTTACACCAGCCAACTTAGCGTATTCCTGGTAACCTTCAGTGAAGGTCTTATAATCCTCAGGAGTAACGGTTATGAGTTCGATAACGTCTATCTTCTCCGAGTTCTTCCTTATCTTCTCTATGAGTTCGTTCCCGTTCCCTCCAATGTAATCGTTAAACCCACTATCCATGGTAGTACCGTAGACCCTCACCTTCAATCCCAGCTTCTTCATCACCTCTAACGTGGCGAAGAGTACCGAAGGGTTCTCAGCTAAATACTTTCCGAACCATATTCCCACCTCACTGTTATCCGTGACCACGTCGCTATACTTATCAGGGATAGGAATCTCGGTAACTACCTCCTCCGGTATCTTCTTCGCGACCATGGCACTCAGTCTAATGAGCATAGAGGAGATGGGTATTCTAGCAGGGCAAACTCCATCACAGAGACCACACTTATGGCAACCTGATATCTCAGCTATGGCACTATCTGGAACGTCTACCCTTCCCTGAAGTTCGAAAAAGGAGATAAGCCCTTTGGTGAAATCAAACATTCCCTTGGGGGCATAAGGCCACTGGGGTATGAGTCTATACTGAGGACATACGGTAACACACATGGCACAGTCTATACACTTTATCGCGTAGTCCGCAAAGAGATCAAGGTATTTTTTGACAACCCTATAGCCCTCAACCTCTCCACCAGGAACGATCCTCTTGGCGAACCCTATTCCGAATCTATACCTCATTGCATCGTTCTGTTTCCTGACAATGTCCAAGACGGATAAGGCCCTCTTCTTCGGCTCAAATACTTTCCCTGGATTGAATAGCTCCTCAGGATCCGTCTCCTCCTTGTACTTCTTCATTACTTCGTACCTGTCGACGCCCATCTCTTGAAATACCTTGCCCATGGCAGTGAGTCTATTCTTAGCGTACTTGTGAACGAATATCCCCACAGAGAGCATGGATCCCCCGACTTTGATGTACTGCTCCATCATGAGGGTGTTCTTTGCGAGCTCGAAAAGGATCTTCTTATCGACTGGGGTTAGGGATACCTGAGTGAAGGCATTTACCAGAAGGGTCTCCCTCCTCTCCAAGTCTATATCGAGGTCGAACCCGCCGTCAGGTGTCAGATCACCGAGCTTCCCCAGATTCTCCTGAATTCCGTCCACCAACTCCTTCATTTTAGTGTAATGGATGAGTCCGTGTTGATGTATAAGCAACCCCTTGGTCCTGAGTGCTGCGTTGACCCCGTGATTGAATGACCACCATCCGGTCCATTCCCCCTCGAAGGTCTTGGCACCTGTGTTCTGAGCGACCCTGTATAGCTTGGGTTCAACTATAGAGGCTACAGTTGAGGGATATAGGATAACCATGTTCCACTTATCTGGGGCTAGAGATGCCTTGAAGTTCTCAGCGATGTAAGTGGATATAGCGGGTCCTCTCACCTGGACGTGCCAAACAGGGATAGACTCCCTGTAAAACTCTCCTATACCTCTATAGGCTTGCTCGAAGTTATCATAGGAAAGAACAAGCGATTCTGTTGGGGAGAAGGGCCTGAGCTTGAGACCAACCCTATATATTAGCCCAGTGGTTCCCTCGGCCCCACATACTAGCGCTAAGTCCTTCCCCTCAAGTCTAACCAGCTCACCCTTTGGGTTAACCATCTCAACGAATGAGACGTTATCGCAAATGAAACCGTACTGATAGGATCCTACCCCTAGCGCATCTCCAGCTACACCGCCTCCAACAGTCGAATCATAGGAGGACGGGAATGTCCTAAGCTGTAAACCTCTACTCTGTGCTGCTATATCTACTAACTTCCAAGTTGCCCCAGCCTCTGCTACGGCCACCTTATTTGAGTCATCTATCTGTATTTTATCCATTTTAGAGAAATCTATGAGTATACCCCCATCAGCGGGTATAGCGTTCCCATACCTATTGGTACCCCTCCCGTAGGGTACAAGCGGAGCCCCGTACTTTAGGGAGATTTTTACAACGTCTATCATGTCCTCTACGTTTTTGGGGTAGACGACGTAATCTGGGATTATATTGATCTTCATCCCAGTCCATACCAGTTGTGGAACGAATCCCATATCGGCCGTGTGAGAAAGCCTCTCTACTAACGAGTCCGTGAAGCTATCGCCGAACCTCGCTTCCAATTCCTCCCTTAAACCCAATCATGTCACCTTTCTAATTCGTTCCCCTTTCCGTGATAGTTTTGATATATTGACTTATAACTTTTTGCAAGGATTCATAGTATGACGGAGCCTGAGCCTTCCTGGGTTGGAAGGATGGAAATACTTGAGGTGGATCAGAATCCCAGCTCGGAATTATGTGGACGTGTGTATGAAATACTACCTGACCGGAGCTAGCTCCCACATTGGTAAGGATTCTTACTCCACTGGCCTTCAGTGCCTCCCTTATGCTCCTGGCCAAGAAGACCGTCTTTCTGGTCAACTCACACGAGATCTCAGGATCTGTAACCAGGAGATCGGCGAAGTGTCTGTTAGGCATGACCAGGGTATGGCCTGGAGTTATGGGATATTTGTCCAATATGGCCGACACGTGCTCATCCCTGTAGACAAAGTATCCAGGTTCCCTGCCGCCCAGGATATTACAGAACAAACACATAAGGATGATTAAAAAGATGCCGTTTTAAGTGTTGAGGTGATCACCTCGAGTCGGCCCTATTCGCCTGCTGAACTGTTATGGGAGTTTTGAATCCTTGGGAGAGGAGAAACGCCCCCAGGGCTGGGGAGAAGAGATAGACCATGAGGTGGAAGCCCGTATAACCTAGAAAGCTCGTGGTCATAATCACGAGGTAACCTGTGGCCAACTCCTGTAACCCTTTTCCTAACGCCATCACGATACCTGCAACAGAGAGAGACAGTGAGACCAGGGTTATGAGCAAATCTGAGGGGCTCACGAACACTATTCCCAAGGTAGACGGTATCACCATATCCATTATCATCTGGAGAAATCTGTTCCTGATTAGTTCCAATATGAACGGAAGGAAGGAGAGAACTACAGCGAAACCGAGGACATCTGAGATCAGTCCCCTCTTTCCTATCTTCTTCTGAGATAAAACCACTGTAAAGAATGAAACTGAGGCTAAAAGGAAGAGGAGGGCTGTTGGAAAGGAGAGTCCTCCCACGTGAAGGGTCAGCAGAACATACGGATAGTAACTGTAAAGGGAGAGGGCGAAGATGGGTAGGAGTGAGAGGAGATAAACGTTCCTGAGTATCCTCAGCGAACTCACTATGAGGGCGGAGGACAATATCACAGAAAATATGACGAGCCAAAACCATACTATAGTAGTGTTATACCCAACCCAGAATACTGGCACTACAGTGGAGAAGAGGAGTATTACCCCCACGGGCAGTAAAAGTCTCTCAGATCGGAAAGAGAGGAAGGCATATATGAGGAAAGAAGTGAGGTATAGAAATAGTCCGAAGGTCCCAATCACAGCCAGATACGATAAGAAAGGAGCGTGCATGGGAAGTGGGAGAAGGGCGAAGAGGGTTTGTCTGAACATGAATTGTAGTACAGAACCCAAGAGCAGTAAAAATATTACTTGCCTTCGTATATCCATTCTCCTTACCTCCTGTAAACCAGATATAAGACTAGGAGTGCTATCACGGCGATGATCACGCCAGCTATCGTCACGTCTAGAGTGACGTTGGGAGCGGAAGCACTTGTAGGGGTCGCAGTGGAGGTATTAGTGGTGTTGGTTGCGGGAGTTGGCGTAACAGTGCCGGGAGATTGGGGGCTTACGTAAAGGGTTAGGAATCCTGAGGTTATGGACTTATCGAAGAGCGTTTCTCCAGCCTTGCCCTGCCAAACAGCAAAGGCTACGTCATATTCTTTCCCTACCTGGAACTGTGGTTCGTAGTTTGCCAAGGCCTGCGGAACCTGCATGGGTCTGACGAACTCTACGACCCAGTACCCGTTCTCCCACTTGGCCCCAGTCCATATGTAAAATAGGGACCCGTTAAGCCCTGAGGACTGCACTGGAGGATACCAGAATCCCGCCGTATCCACCTCGTAAAGTCCGCTCTGGTTAGTGTAGAGCGGCACGGCAAAGCCGTGGTCCTTATAGTCCGTGTAATTCAGCCCAGTAATACTCTCGTTCTGCCACATGTTTATCTGGAACGCCGGATCAGAGGTGGAGTTCCACGTCGCCCCTGATACCCACATCCATATATTGGCTGGGCCCGACGAGAGGGATCCTCCCACCTTGGTTATTGTGAATCCATCAAAGTTTTCGTTGGCATAATCACCGCCTATGTTCATGCAGTTACTTGGGTTGGTCTCTGTCCCCATGTACCACATTATGGCTGTCCTGTCTGGATAGTAGTACGTTGAGTTAACGTAATAGCCATAAAAGAGGCCGTAGTTTGTGAATAACCATTGGAAACCTCTGTTATCTGGTACCAGGATCCTCCCATCAGGTAGTACCGTAATGGAAGTTCCATTGGGTAGTGGGAGAGTAAGCCCGCTGTAGCTGAGAACTATCCTCCCCTGATATTCGGTGTTATTCACGTAGGATATATAGCCGGTGTAGTTCTTCTCAATGGAGTACGTAACGCCGGGTACCAATTCCTGTAGGTCTGCGACACCATTGAGCGTAGTCTTGGAGAGAAGAGATGCAGGTACGAAAGCTGCAGGCGCTGCAGACCAGGTGTTAACTGCTGGGTTGGGAGCGGGCCACTGCTCCAGTACGAGCATATCGGTTCCATTCCACGCAGCCTTGACTAGAAGATAAGGTGTAATCCCGGATGTGGGTACTCCCTGAAGATTCGCAGTGAGCGAGACGTTGACCCAAGGTATGTTTTGCCAGAAGGACTCAGATCCTGGATCCCCCAAGTTGGTGGTTCCTTGGACTTTGTAGGCCACTATCTGAGGAGTGGTCTGACCTACTGGCAATTCCACAAAAATGGATGAGAAGGATACGACTAGGGAGGCCAACACCAGGAGGTAAGGCACCTTCCTAACTAGTTTATCATTCATTAAATTGAACTTGACGTCGTTAATATTAAGCCTAAAGTGTTGGACTCTTGTCCTGAAATTTAGGTTAGAGACCAACGGGAGTTTATAATTTAAAAAATTAAATTTCGAATGAAAACTTCTTATATATGCCCTTCTCTAGAAGCAATTCTATTACGTGCTTCCCCTTGGACACCTGCCAACCTAGATCTAGGATAAGTGAGGATCCCCTAATCTCACTCCTATACTCCATCACCGGCTGCCTGTCTATGTTGACCGCTAAGATGCTCCCGTTCTTTATCTCCGACTCTGCAGGAATAACGAGTTTCATTAGAGAAATGATTTTGGTAAGTCCTTAAATAAAGCGGAGCACTCGGTGATATTGATGTCTCCATACTACCTGTTATTCCTCTTTGCCATATCGTTCATCTCTAACGCGACACCATTCTTCGGCTCTCCCTACACCGTTATCGCCACAACGATCCTGTTGAGCCTAGGGATTAACGCCGAAAACTTCCTTGAGGCTGTCTTGATCACTGGGTTTGGAGCTGCCACAGCTAAGTCCGTGATGTACGCCCTAGGATACGGTGTAGGTAGTAAACTGAAGTCTAACAGAAACGTTCAATTCTTCCACAGAGTGATGAGGGGAAGATCCCTTTACTTGACTGTCTTCATTACAGCGATTCTCCCCTTCTTTCCCTTTGACGACTTCGTGTTCCTCATGGGTGGGGCTGGGAGGGCACCACTACTCAAGATGCTCCTAGTCACCTTGGCCTCAAAGGTCGCAAAGAGTTGTATCGAGATAGGCCTAGAGGCGTTGGGACTGATACAGGTAGGGAGATTCACTGACGTTTCTCCTGTCATCTTGGGGGTTATCTCATCCGTGGTGTTCGCAGTGTTGGGGGTAGTCTTGTTTAAACTGGACTGGGAAGGTCTCTACCAAAAAGCAGAAAAGTACCTTAGGGCATTATCAGACGGTGGACAATGAGGATATACTCTGGTAAAAAATTTGAAGTGTTTGTGGAGAAAGTACAGTTGCCCAACGGGAAGGAGAGGAGGTTAGAGTACGTGAGGCACAGAGGATCTGCGGTGGTAGTTCCCAGGATACAGAACGACCTATTGATGATAAGACAATATAGGCCAGTAATATCTAAGTGGATATTGGAGTTCCCTGCAGGGAGTATAGAGGAGGGAGAGGATCCAGAGATCACAGCTAGGAGGGAGCTGGTGGAAGAAGTAGGTTATGAGGCAGGCAAACTTACGAAGTTGTTCAGCTTCTATCCTTCTCCAGGCATCTCCACGGAACTCATGCACGTCTTCCTGGCTGAAGACCTAAAGTACGTGGGAGAGAGTCCCGAGGACTATGAGGTGATAGAAACTTTCAGGGTGAACGCGGGAGAGGCTATCAAGCTCCTTGAGGAGGGTAAGATAGATGACGGGAAGACTGCCCTAGCTCTCCTCTACCTTAAGCATAGAGGATTGATAGATCTCTAACTTCCCCTGTGATGATCGGCTCTTCCCTAGTTATCCACTTCCTTGCCCTCACTTCTCTAAGTTTCTCTACCACTTCTACCCATTCAGGTAGGGAAGGTATCTCGTAAATTACCACGAACTCGTAGTCCTCGACCCCGAAGGAGTAGGTGGTGTACGACTTTATCCCCTTGTTCTTAGGGTGTTCCCTCGCCACCTTGATGTGTTCCCTCATAATGTCCTCCCTCTCATTGAAGGGCAACAGGTACCATTCCACGTCCTTCTTCATCGGATAGGCTACGAAATACCTTAGTGGTTTCTCCCTGAGTACACCTCTAGGGTCGAAGTTCCCTCCCGTGTACGGGGACGGTTTGTAGATCGAGAAGAAATAGACGCTCTCGTCCGCATAACCCCTCAATGCCGAGAGCGTACTGACCCTAAAGTCCTCTAAGGGGAGAGTGTCATCAGCCGAAAGCCAATAAATGATAGACGAGTTGGGACTCAGTGATGCGTAGGACTTGAGGGAGATAGCCCTCTCTGAGACCTGCTGCTCCACCTCCTTCAGACCAGAGAGTATCCTCGCCCTCTCTCCCCTCGAGAGACCCCACCACTGAGGGAGTAATTTCAGGGAGAATACCTCCATGAAGATCTCATTTACCATCGTTCATCAACTCCGTTGATATATCGGTGTATATTATTAACGCTTCTTCTAGAGACATCATATAACCTATGAAGTAGTTGGACAGCGACTTCTTGATTATCTCATCGAGCATCTCGTAACCGTCAGAAGTCGGTCCCTCCATAATCCTTCTCACATACTGGCTAAACTCCTCCTCATTCTCTGCCACAATTAGAAATGCCACAGGGAGAACCCTTACCCCCAAATAGACATCCCCAGAGCCGTACTCTGGGGTGTAACCCGTCAGCTCCTTGAGTATAGGCTCCTCGAGCGGATCACTCTCGAAACTTATGGAGAACTTTCTTAGGCTACCTTCGGCCTTTTGTGACAGCCTTAAGACCTCCTTGGGTAACTCATTCAGTGGCACGGCTCTGCTGCCTATTAGAACCTCCACGCCTCCACCCTCTCCCAACTTCTCCAAGTAGAGGAGAGCCCTCAAGGCCCTAGAGAGTTCTGACCTTCCTTTCACATTTACTCTCTTCTTCCTGACCTCGTTGAGAGAAGTGGAGGGGAGGAAGCCGAGGAAGTACCTGTATATCACTGCGACGTAGTACTTAGAACCGTCAGCCGTGGTTACCTCTCTGGGAGAAGGAAGGTTAGCAGAGGCCTCCCTATATACCACCGCGACGTCCTCTGATCCCACCAATGATTTCACATATGACTCGAAGTCCGTTATCTTCTCCCTTCTCTCCTCCACCAGTTGGCCCAGCTCGTTGTAAACCCTGACCGTTGGAAGATCACCAGACGAGTCCATATAGACTTGGAGGAGAGGGAAAGTGTCCTCCTTTCTCATCACTGTTGCCGCATAAATGAAGGAGGAGAACCTCACTATACCTATCACTATCCTTGCCTCAAAGTCCTCTGATATGGCAGCGTGCTTGGAGGCCGCCAACGCCAACCTTTCAATGTCGTACCATGCGTCGCTGAGTACTAAGTTATTTAGATCCTGAGACTCTTCATCGCCGTACCTCACCACAACCGCCTCAGCGTTGAGCTCCTCAGCTACCTCCTCTATGACCTCCCTTATGAGGGCTCCGATCTGCGGGATGGGAGGCAATATATAATGATCCCCACCATCAAGGCTCTTGTATACGTGTATCCCGTTGTCCTGCAGGGAGATGGTTAGTATATCTTTCTCGGATCCTGATCCGTCTATCAGTGAGCACTTTATCCTGGGCACTTTTGGGTCCGAGTATACCTGTAAAATACTCAATTTCCCTACCTTTGCTATTATCGTTTCTCGGCTAAAGTACAAAAACCTTTTCAGTAGAAATTGAAGAGTGGACTCCAGAAGGATAATAATAACAGGTAGGCCCGGAGTTGGGAAGACCACCCTAGTAATGAGGGTGTTGGAGGCCCTCGAGAGAGGCGGGATAGCTACGGGAGGTTTCTACACTAAGGAGATCCGGAGAGGAGTACAAAGAGTAGGGTTCTCCCTCACAGTGATAGGAGGACCTAGTGTAACCTTAGCCAGCATGGATACTCCCTCTAAGGTAAGGGTGGGGAAGTATTATCTCCAGGATGTGAGCGGAGTATTACCTGAGCTGGAGGAGAGCCTCTCGAGGGCCGAAGTGCTCGTGATAGATGAGGTGGGACCCATGGAAATGGCTATCCCTGAACTAAAGGCAGTAATAGACAGGGTTCTAAGAGATGAGAGACCCTCACTCCTCACCGTCCACAGGAGTCTGAAGGTGGAAGGGAGAGTCTTCGAAGTTACAACAGAGAATAGGAACAGATTGCTATGGGAGATCCTCAATGAGCTCAGGAAAGCTTTGGGAACTGCGAGAGGAAGTGCTGTCCTGTAACCTGTGCCCCAGACTCAGGGCTTACTCCTCTTGGGTCGCTAAGGAGGGGAAGAGGTTCAAGGAGGAGTACTGGGGAAAACCGGTGCCAGGCTTCGGTGACGCTGAGGCCAAGTTAGCCATCGTAGGTTTGGCACCCGCAGCCCACGGCGGGAACAGAACAGGAAGGCCCTTCACGGGAGACGAGACCGGGAGATGGGTCATAGGCGGACTTTACCAACTCGGTCTCTCCAACCTGAAAGAGGGAAAGTTTAGGGGAGATGGATTGGCCTTAAGGGGAGTGTTCCTCACCAATACCGTGCTTTGCGCGCCTCCCCAGAACAGAGTTAGGAGGGAGGAGGTAGCCAATTGTTCCAGATACCTCAGGGAGACCCTGAGGTCGCTACCAAAGCTCAGGGTAGTGTTAACCCTTGGCTCGGTGGCCTTCAACGCCGTTGCAGAGGTGTTAGGAATCGACTCCAAGTTTGCTCACGGTACCCTGATCCATGCAGGGGAACTTATCCTTATGTCCAGCTATCACCCCAGCCCACTGAACACCAGAACTGGGAGGTTGTCCTGGAACCAATGGATCGAGATACTGAGACATGCTTGGAAGTTGGCCTCAGGAGGGTACGAGGACTAGGGTCATCTGTGGGTCCCCTATCTCAAACTCCTTCCACGAATAACCAGAGTAAACTCCCACGACCCTGAAACCGGCCCTCCTGACCATGCTGAAGACCTCATGGAGACTGTAATACCTCTGGGTGTACTTTAGTTGTCCCACTTCCCTCCCCCTCTGATCTATGTACTTCCTGTGAACCTGAAGCCTGGAGGTCGTGGGTTCGAACTTGGAGGTGTCTATGACCATGTACGGTGGGACGTAGGAATAGTATACCTCCGGCCAGTTGAAGATAACGTAGTCCCTGTTGTCCAAGTTGATCACGGCAACTCCTCCAGTGACTTGCCTTATGGACTTCATTATCTCCAGGTCGTCTTCCTCCCCGTAGTAACCCAGGCTATTGAAGATGTTTATGACTACATCGAACCTATCTCCTTTCAGAACCTCGGGAAGTCTTCTCATGTCCCCCTTTATAAACGTAGCACCGCCCACGTTTTTCCTGGCCAACTGGATCATCCTCTCGGAAATGTCTATCCCCACGACGCTGAAACCCATGTTCACCAGGAAGTTGGCCACCCTCCCAATACCACAGGGCACGTCCAAAACTCTGTTGCCCACGCCCAACCCCTTCGCCAGTTGATATACCCATTCCGCCCACTTCCTCCCCTCCTCCCAGACCTTAACCATCTCGGAAATGTAAAAGTCGCTCTCAAATATCTTGAGGGTCTCCTCCCCCAAAGTTTATCACATGTGATTTTTGGCCTAAACATAATAAAAAAGTAGGGGAATGCGAACAGTCGTTCCGATCAGAGGCCTGGACCCACCAATATCAACGGGAGCAACACTGGTACGAGGAGGGTTAGAACGACTCCGCTCATCATGGCACTCACTGAGTATTCCGCACCTAGAAAAGTGGAATAAAGACCCAGCGTCGTGTCCATTGAGGTTGCCCCACCTACTGCTATGGCTGAGTAAGGATTAGGCTTAGCCTTGAAGAGAGGTGGTATCATTAGAAAGGTGAGTTGTTCCCTAAAGAAGTTGGCCAGGAACCCCACAAGACCGTAAATTGGGCCGTAGTAACTACTTACCAAAGGACCCGTGTAGCTATACCAACCAGATCCTAGCATGACTACTAAGGATAGTCTCAGTGACGGGAGTAGACCCAGTGCAGAGGAGATGAGAGCAGATATCACTCCTCCACCAATCACGACCAGGATAGAGAAGAGAGCACCCTTAGATAGAGTTACGAGCATTCTCAGCTTGAGGTCGGACCCCATGTTTATCCCGACAACTACTGCCAGGAAGTAAAGTTCGTAGTTGACAAGGCTATCGAAAGGAATTTGAGGTCTCATCAGATAGCCCACGAGCAGGCCCAAGAGGAGAGGCAGGCCGTACTTCAGCTGGGCGTCTAGAATCCTTCCGTGACCCCTGGGGTGAACTTTTCCAGGGATGGCCAGTCCCACCACGTAAGTAACGAGTACAACTACAAGGGCTAGCAAGAGCGATATTCCTACCACGTTAATCAGGGTCGTGGCCGAAATTATTGTAGTTCCTCCCCACAGCGATATGGAGAAAATCAGTCCAACTACTGTTGCATCCACGACCCTCCCAGGACGTAGCCCTGTGACCTTTCCTATCAGGAGGGAGACCAGGTAAAGTGAGATGAAAGCTAAAGAAAAGTCCACAATATTGGAGACTTTAACCGGTTTATATTATTTTCATTGAAACCAGGTTCCTAGATATGGAGTAGAGTTGCCTTGAACCCTGTCTCATGTTTATCACTAGTCCAGACCTTTCTAGGAGGTCCAGGTGATACCTGACCGTGGAGTAGTTCAAACCCAACCGCTTCGATATCTCGTAAGCCGTGGTAGGTCCGTTGCCTAGTATTTCCAGAATCTTTTTTCGGGTCTCCCAACCCCTCCCGTTCACCACGTCATCTATTTTAGCCATCATATGCTAAACTGCTCCCTGTATATCTTAACCCTACGCTATTGAATGGAAATTAAAACTAGTTGAAAGTCAGATTTATTCAATGGAACGCCCGTGAAACTACATTAATTTGTAAAAATATGATCCCTCAACTAAAATGGCATGGCCCTATATATCCATTTAACTAGATTAAATAAAAGATACGCTACAATTACAGCCAATACTATGAAATAAAAATTACCATGTAAGATTAGGAGGAGGGAGATAAACAAAGCTAATGGTATGAAACTCTTGTTTGCAGAGAGACCGACTATGGAGAGGGCGATGGCTCCAAGAATAGCTACTGGAATAAAGATGGAGAGAATGAGTAGTAAAATAATGAGAATGAAGAGTATCGGCCAATACTGAATTTTCTGTGTAATCACAACAAATGTTCAATACGGTAGAATTTAAACATTAGAGATTCCTCAAGACCTCATGAAATTCCCTAATGTGGTCCCTAAAGCTACTGAACCGCCTCGAAAGCCTCACCTCATCAAGGGTTATGTCCCCCAACAGTCTGGACTCCTCCATGATTGGGGCCTCTGCTGTGACTTTACCACGCGGGGACATGAAGAATGATCCGCCCCAAAAGAATTCTTCCTCCTGGGCTCCCACCATGTTGGAGAATACCGTCCACACCCCATTCATGAGGGAGTGTGCTCTAAGGAGGGATTGCCAACTAACTTGAATGTCCAAAGGCTGAGATAGCCTCCTAACTGGAGAGGCTGAAGGTACAAATACTAAATCGGCCCCCATCCTCGCGAGAGCCTCTATGGGTTCTGGGTGCCAAGCATCCTCACAGATTACCACCCCGAAGTTAACGTCCCTGATCCTGAAGGTGACCAAATCCCTCTTAGGATCCCCAGGCTGAAAGTACCTCCTCTCCTCAAACAGCCCGTAGGTGGGAAGGAAAAACTTGGGAACATAGGTTAGTTTGCCGTCCACGACTACCCCTGCCGCGTTCCAGATTATTCCCGGTCTCACCTCAGCGAGAGTGCCAAAGATGGCGCATCTCCCCTCCTCTGAGAGTTTCTCCGAGTAACGTTGAGCCTCAGCAACTAGTTCATACACCAGGTCCCGGAGGACGTAACCAGTCAGGGAGAGCTCTGGAAAGACTACGCAGTCTGCCGTGGAGCTCCTGAGCTCCGATGCATGAAGTTCGTAATTATCTCGGATTTTTCCCAGCCTTGACTTAATTTGTACTATCTCCACCTTCACGCCCATGCCCTAGGATACCTCCAGTCGGAGTTGATGGCTCTCCCTGAGAGCCTGAATATCTCTGGTGGCAACCTCTTATGCTGAGATCTCATCACGAGCTCGTCTACCCTCCTGACCAGGGAGATGTCTACTCCTAATTCCTTAGCTACCTCCTCAGGCCCCTTCATCTCCTCAAACCTGGAGTAGAGGATTGCGTCTGCCACCTCGTAGCTCAGCCCGAGCTCACCCTCAGCTGTTTGTCCCTCCCATAATGCAGGGGAACTGGGCTTAGTGACTATCTTTTCAGGGACGCCCAGATGTCTTCCAAGTAGCCTAACCTGGGTCTTGTAGAGATCTCCTATTGGAAGAACGTCCACTCCACCGTCACCGTACTTGGTGAAGTAACCTAGAAGAATCTCAGACTTGTCCCCAGTACCTATCACCAGATAATCCAGCTTCTGGGCGAAGGCGTACAGTAAGGTCATCCTTATCCTCGCCTTCGCGTTCCCCAAAACCAATGGATCCTCACTCTTAACCCTCGACCCTACTTCCCTCACTATGCCGTCTATCTCTACAACCTCCCTCTTATCTCTCCCCCCCAACATCTCAGTCAGCTCCAAGGCGTCCTGAACGTCTCTAGCAGGGGTCGACGATGAGGGTAAGAGGAGGAAGAAGTAATTGTGGGTGGCCCTACTCAGGAGCGTTGCAACTACTGCAGAATCTATTCCTCCGCTCACTCCCACTATTCCACCCTTCTTCCCGCTCTCTGCAATATACTCCCTCAGACGCTTAACTAGATATTCAGCTACGATATCGTAGTTCAGATTAACTAAATGGGAGAGTTTTTGTTGTAGGTCCATGTGTTATAATCTTTTTGTCAAAAATTAAAGCCGTTGTCAACAGTTTCCGATAAGCTGTTAAAGTGTGGTCGCACAGGATGCGAACGGGTTTCCCGAACTGTGTGGCTATGACCTCAAGATGGAGGGTTCCCCCAACGGATAGTGAAACTCCGTTGGGCGGAGTTGTCCCGATAAAGGGGTTACATGGGTTTTCCCAGACTCAGGTGAAGCCCAAGGACTGAGGGTTGGACAGGAGTTCAAATTTCAATGAGGCCCCATCAGTCCTCAACTTAAACTCGTCCTCTCGCAGTAGTCCAAAATCTCGTGGATTATTGCTAGAACGTTGGACAACACGTTGAGATGATTCCTCAGGAATTGCCTTCCACCGTCGGTAGGGGTATAGTATGTCCTGCCCTCCCTAAGGTAGGAGTTAAGTAGTCCGTTCTTCACCATCCTTTTCAGGGTCGTGTATATGAGGCCCTGAGGGACGTTCCTCCTGTGTAGTTCGTCCACCTTCCTTTTCAGTTGGTATCCGTACATGTCACCATGTTTGCAAAGGATGTAAATGATTATAACTTGCAATAGTCCCCTGATTATCATCATCCTCGGAAATTCCCTATAGCTCATGTGACCCACCTACAGGCATCAGGATCTCTACGACGAGGAGTTAATTAACTGTAACCCTGATAATTAAAATTACCTCGAAAAATATAGAAATAGAACGAAAACAATCATTAATAATTAAAGCATGAATCATCCTGACGTGCATTCATCATCCTTCAGCAAAGACCAATCTAATCATCCTTTACACGCTAGGGTATTCCTTAGAGGAGTTAAAAAGGGTGAGACTAAATAATTTCGAGTTGATGATCCTCAGGTGTCACCCTTGACCCTCTCTCCGTAATCTCCAATTAACAGGTCACCCTACAGCGTCGACGTTACGGGATGGTGCTTGAGGTTTAAATACTAAAGGTCACTAAGAACCTCGATGGTGGAAAGATCTAGATCCCAGAAGGTTTACGGAGGTTACGAGAAGGCACCCAATAGGGCCTTCCTTAAGGCCATGGGCCTCAACGATGAGGATTTGTCCAAGCCACTAGTGGGAATAGCCGTGGCGTGGAGCGAGGCAGGACCTTGTAATATACATCTCCTAGGTCTATCCCAGGTCGTAAAGGAAGGTGTGAGGGAGCTGGGAGGTACTCCGAGGACCTTCGTAGCCCCAGTCGTGATAGACGGTATAGCCATGGGAAGCGAAGGGATGAAGTACTCCCTTGTGAGCAGGGAGGTGATAGCTAACACCGTTGAACTTTCCGTGAACGCCCACGGATACGACGGTTTCGTAGCGTTAGGAGGATGCGACAAGACTCAGCCAGGGCTCATGATGGCTATGGCCAGACTAAACATCCCCTCAGTTTACATGTACGGAGGTACCACACTCCCCGGGAACTTCAAGGGAAAGCCCATAGCCATAGGGGACGTGTATGAGGCCGTGGGGGCCTACACGGCAGGTAAGTTGACTGCGGAAGATCTAAGACTCATGGAGGATAAGGCAATTCCCGGGCCGGGAGCGTGTGGAGGACTGTACACAGCCAACACCATGGCAATTCTCTCTGAAGCCTTGGGGCTGTCCCTACTTGGGAGCGCCTCCCCGCCTGCAGTGGACAGTGAGAGGGTTAGATACGCCAAGGAGACTGGGTTGGCATTAATGAGGGCCATGGAGACGGGGCTCAAACCTAGGGACATACTCACGTTTGAGGCCTTCGAGAACGCCATCGCGGTCCTCATGGCGAGCGGAGGATCCACCAACGGAGTGCTTCACCTACTGGCCATAGCCCACGAGGCTGGAGTGAACCTATCACTTGACGACTTTGATAGGATCGGGAGGAAAGTACCTGAGATAGTCAACATGAAGCCTGGAGGGGAATTCGTGATGGCTGACCTACACCAGGTTGGCGGTGCCCCCCTAATCCTGAAGAAACTCCTTGACGCCAACTTGCTTCACGGAGAGGCACTGACGGTAACCGGGAAGACCCTAGCCCAAGCCCTGTCTGAATATAAGCTCCCCAGCGTGAGGCACGACCATGTGGTCAGAGACGTCACTTCTCCGTTCATGCCAACTGGTGGGATAAGAGTCCTTAAGGGAAACCTCGCACCTGAGGGAGCAGTGGTCAAAGTCTCTGCCAGTAAGATAAAGTATCATAGGGGACCGGCCGTGGTCTTCAATTCAGAGGAGGAGGCCTTTAGGGCCGTCCTCGAGGACAAGGTGAAGAGCAAGGATGTGGTGGTAATAAGGTATGAGGGGCCTAGAGGAGGACCCGGCATGAGGGAGATGCTGGCAGTGACCAGTGCCATCGTCGGTAAGGGTTTGGGCGAGGAAGTGGCGTTAGTTACAGACGGGAGGTTCTCTGGAGCTACGAGAGGGTTAATGGTAGGACATGTAGCACCAGAGGCAGCAACAGGCGGCCCCATAGCATTGCTACAGGACGGAGACGTCGTAATCATTGACGGCGGAACCGGTAGATTGGACGTTGAGGTGAGCGAAAGTGAACTTAAGAGGAGAGCCAAGGACTGGAGTCCTCCAGAACCTAGGTACAAGACAGGCCTCCTGGCGCAGTACTCCAAACTTGTGACCTCCTCCGCTAAGGGAGCCGTGCTACTTTGATTCGATAATCCTTTTTTCCCCAGTTGACCATAGAGAAGTTATGGTATCTCAGGAGAGAGTCAAGTTATATTTCATTCTGCTGGTGGTCAATGTAACAGTCCTCTTTGCTGTGTCAGCTATACCGACCAATCCCCAAATGGGGCAGCAGATACTGAACTCTTTGAACTCCACAGTCTCAAGTAACCAAGGAATAGTGGGCATGGGCACCTCCATCGCTGGGCACAACTTCTTCCTGTCCCTATTCATGTCATTCCCCTTCATCGGGATCCCTGTGGGGCTCTTCATATTGGCAGATACCGGTTACGCCTTCTCGGCCATAGGTTCCTACAGGGGAGTGCCAGGTGTAGTCTTGCCTGGAATTGAGGCCTTTCTACCCTTCTTTTGGTTGGAGTTCATATCCTATACGGCCATGATGACCGAGAGTTTCTTCATGACTAAGGCTATTCTGGACGGTTCATGGAGGAGGGAACTCAACACCTACCTGATAGTTGTAGGTGTAGTTGCGATAATACTTACAATAAGTGGGTTTATAGAATCATCTTTTATTTCTTTAGGAGTCTAAACTGTAGAACTTAAACGGTAAAAGTAAGTTTATATTCTACAAGTGCTAAAGACTCTGGATACTTATGAGGAGAACCCTAAAGGCGGCCATACTGGGGGCCACTGGCCTGGTAGGAATAGAGTACGTCCGAATGCTGGCCGACCACCCTTACATAAGGCCAGCCTACCTAGCGGGAAAGGGATCCGTGGGAAAGCCTTACGGAGAAATAGTGAGGTGGCAGACCATAGGATCAGTACCTAAAGGTATAGCTGACCAAGAGGTGAAGCCCACGGATCCAAAGCTCATGGACGATGTGGATATAGTGTTCTCTCCCCTTCCCCAGGGTGCTGCGGGACCTGTGGAGGAGCAGTTCGCTAAGCTGGGATTCTACGTCATAAGCAACTCCCCAGACCACAGGTTCGATATGGACGTACCCATGATGATACCAGAAGTGAACCCGCACACCGCCTCCCTCATAGACGAACAGAGGAGGAGGAGGGACTGGAAAGGTTTCATTGTGACCACCCCCTTGTGTACTGCCCAGGGCGCCTCAATTCCCCTTGCTCCGATATTCATGAACTTCAAGATGAACGGCGTGATGTTGACTACCATGCAGTCGCTCTCTGGTGCAGGCTACCCAGGTATAGCCTCCCTAGATATAGTCGACAACGCCCTACCGTTAGGGGACGGATACGACGCCAAGACTGTGAAGGAAGTCACCAGGATCCTGAGCGAAGTGAGGAGGCGGATTCAGGATCCCCCCCTGGAGGAGGTGACTCTCGACGCTACTACCCACAGAATAGCCACAATACACGGTCACTACGAAGTGGCGTACGTGACCTTTAAGGAGGACACGGATGTCCACAAGGTGAAGGAGGCCATGGAGGGGTTCATTGGTGAACCCCAAGAACTTAAGTTACCTTCTGCGCCTGAGAGGCCCATACTGATTACAGATCAAGACGCCAGACCACAGGTGTTCTTCGACAGGTGGGCTGGTAACCCTCCGGGTATGAGCGTAGTTGTCGGAAGGCTCAAACAGGTCAACAGGAGGACAGTGAGGTTCGTCTCTCTCATACACAACACCGTGAGAGGGGCAGCTGGAGGAGGCATACTCACGGCGGAACTCCTGGTGGAGAAAGGGTATATAGACAAAAGGTAGATCGTGAAAACACCACTCTTTTTTTAAACCAAACTCTAATTCTGGACAGATCACAAGGTGTACTCCAGTGGACTACATAGCACTGGCTGAAAGGATGGGAGTGGATAGGGAGAAGGCGATATATGCATATAGGAGGTTAAATGGGGGCTACTTCATGAGGCTGTACTACGCTAAGCCGCCCACTATGTATAAACTACACGACTGGCCTAGTTATTATCTCAAAGCTTCTAAACATTTTCCAAAGCTTGGAGACAAGGGGTACAACGAGGCCGTCCAGGTACTGATTACCTTAGACGTAGTGTCGATCCTCGGAACCTCATCTGTACTGGAAAACAAACCTCTCCAGGAACAGAAGATCAGGGATCACGTGAGGGAAACCTTTAGCCTGATCAAGAGGGAAGCTGAAGTTAAATCCCTTTATCCATTTCCAGAGATGGGCGAGGTCAGGATCACTCAAGACTTCTTTTCGTTCATAAACGACTTAGTTAAGAAGAGAAGAGAAGAAGACAGCGCAGATCCACTCACGTACCTCACCGATATGGCCTATGAGAGCGACGTGATGGAAAACCTCAGGAAGGAGCGGCCATGGGCTAGGACGATCTCAAGGAAGGACTCCCTGAGGGCCCTCATGCTCTCAGAGAAATTGGAGGAGTTTATTAACTCCAAGAGAGTAGAAATCTTCTACATAGTGGGCCAAAGGACCGGATATATAGACCGGGCCATATTGGATTACGGAATAAGGGGAGGAATAGCGAAGTTAGTGGAGGAGGGAGAGAGGGCGCTTAAGGGGGAGACCGACCAGTTCGGTAGGGAACTCCTGAGGATAATAGAGGCTGTGAGGGAGGTCTCCAATTACCTCAAGTGAAACTGTGGCCCTCCATTCACGTTATCTGCTCCCTGTTTACTGGAGATTAATTAATTACCTTCCAGGTATACATTATCAACACTCATGAAAACGGTATACTCAGCGTTGGCTGTGGATTCCAACAACTCAGCCCTTTCCCCTGAGAGACAATTAGCCGTAGTTGTGGCCAAGGCCTTATCCAAGAAGGTTAGGGTAACCTCAATGAGTCTAGTTGGGTGGCCTCTACTCCTCCTCAGAGTAGAGGAGACCGGGGCGTACTTGATATTTGACGAGAGTGGTACCATCGAAACCTCAATAAATAGAGGTATACTACAAAACTATTCTCTGTTTCTGGACAAACTATCGCAACTCGGATCCCCAGAGGAATTCCTGGGCTCCATGACCTCAATAAGTTGGGGAGAACTCAGGGGAAAAGAGAACTTTAGGCTCAAGGGACTAGTGGAGAAGGATTTAACGCCCTTAATTAAAAACGTCTCTCTATCCCTCAACTTAATCCCCCTGGATAGACGGTTCACAGAGGAGAGGGCCTCACTTGAAATGGAGGAATGGAAAAAGATCCAACAGACAGTATCCGCTGAAATAGCGAGGATCGACGAGTACGTTAGACGTTTGGTTACTATCTCTGAGATGTTCATAGGGAAATTGGCGGAGGAGAGGCAGAGGATAGAGGCCAAGTATAGGTATGAAATAGACGGAGAAAGGCAGAAGTTGGAGGATCTCCTCAAGGCTAAAAAACCGCAAGCCTATGAGGAAGTCAAGAAGAAACTCATGGAATACGCCCCTAAGCTAGCTGAGATTTACGGGATACTGAGCAAGACACAACTAGACGCGGAGGCAGGTCTGGTGTCAGAGAAACAAATTAGGGCCTTCGTGGAGAGTAAGAACAGGGTAATTAGGGAGATCGACACCCAGATAAATTCCCTGTTAGAAAGTTATAGAGCCGAAGTGAGGAGTTACATGGAAAGGATCAGAAGGCTCGAAGAGGCTGAAAAGAGAGAACTGGAAAAAGTGGACGAAAGGATACAGGCCTTAAGGGACGGGGTTGAGAGGATAAGGACGGAACTCCTCTCGCTAAAGCAAAGTAAAAAGGCCGAGCTCGATCAGTTGGCCTCTCTTGGGAGGAGAACAATATTCGCCGACGAGAAACTTGAGGTTATAATTCCCTTCTTAGTCGTCAAGGACGAGTATGGTATGACCCAAGTTCTATCCCCGCAGAGGTATTCAGGTAGGGCGAGATCGCTATTTGGTTTTGGAACTAAGCTGGAAAATATCTCAGTGTCTATACATGAGGACATATCTGACATGGAAGCAAGACTTAGCGTAGTGAACTTCCCAGATAACGTTAGAATCGTGAGAGGTGATCTAGAGAAGGGACTCGAATGGCTAGAGAGCGAGGGATGGAAGGTCCGAAGAATCGTTGAAGAATATTACATCTCCTGAGGGGTTCAAGTTCCATAGGTTTTCATATGATATCTACCCTCAGCCCTAGGTTTCCTCAACGACACTCGTCCTTTTTCAGCCCTCCTCCAACTCCTCAACATTGAGCGTCGTTTATGGCCTTGTCAACGTAGTGTGAGGCAAGAACGTTGACCTCCTCCAGCTCGTCCCTCAACACCTTGTACACTCCCTTCTTCTCGGGGAGGGTTATCTTGACCTTCGTGATGACTTTCTTACCCCTCTTAACCCTCCTTTCTTTTAACTTGCACTCCATCCCACAACCGGTCTAATGCATCCTGCAAAAGGACTTTGTAGTTCTCCAGCAGTACCCTGCTCTCCTCCTCCTTGTCGTTCTTTATGGAGTGTGTAAGGTAAACGTACTCTTCCTTTGGTGTAAAGCTCCTACGCCTTAATTTCCTCGGCACACTTCCTCACCTTCTCGTACTCACGACTCCCCATACCGTACAGTTTCCCGAATGAGACCAAGATGGAAATTAAGTCTATCAACTCTTGTCCTGTTGTCTTGTCCTCCTTGTTCAACACTACTATTTCACAACTGTGCGCTCTGCATACCTCCTCTACCATCTCGAAGCCGAACCTCACCAGTTTGTCCGGGTAGGCTACGGCTTTCGACACTTCGTTGTTTACTATCATCCTCAGTTGAGGAACCCCCTCCTC
>Ga0080006_1124159_pt1 | contig 28805 bp, 24 predicted proteins | sample RS3BMetagenome_FD_69209 | JGI IMG/M metagenome (GOLD analysis project Ga0080006, IMG submission 69209) | Ferric oxide microbial mat and aquatic microbial communities from Rainbow Spring, Yellowstone National Park, USA - RS3B (SPADES... ...
GAAAAAATTAGCCTAAGCGGCTCCGAGGAGATTTTATTTTCCCCCTGAACCGCCACGCCGCTGCATGCGCTGCATCGGAAGTCAGGCTTCCCATCGTCTCTCGGAAGCCCAGCCGCCCGCCGCCACAACGTCGCCCGACATGAAAATCACCCCCACTGACACTTCGCTGACGCGAAATTGTCGGACACCATTGGGTACGCACTGGAAAGGTGCAGCACGAATCGACGCACGCTGGTCTTCACCACCGCCCCAATTTTGAAGAGCTTCAACCGGATCGTATCTACCTGCGCGGTAGCCAGTTCCGTGCCCACCAGAACCGTACGCCGCAGATGATCGATCAGGATATAGGCGAATCCACTCAAGAGAACACGGAACTGGTTGGCCACAAAATCGTGGCAACTCGTACGATCCGCAAATAAACCAAGTTGTTGTTCCTTGATGTAATTCTCCGCCTGTCCCCGGGCACAATAGGTCGCGTCATATAAGTCTTGGGCATCTCCCTTCAGGCTGGTGACCACGAATCTCGGGTTCGGTCCCTCTGCGGTATGTTCCGCCTTCATGATGATCGGGCGTTTGCGATCCCACGTTTTGGCACCGTATTGTGTCCAGGCAAAGAGCCGCTGCTTGACGCCGGTGGCCTGATATTGGGTCTCCGCCTCCCGCATCAAACCCCCGGCGATCTTCTCCAATACCGGATTACGGGCCAAGCCGATGATGTAATCCACCTGATGCTTGTCACACCATCGCATCATTCGCCACCGACAAAAGCCGCTGTCTCCACGGAAGATGATTCTTACATTCGGCCAAACTTGCCGGAAACGCTTGACCAGCAGGCTCAAAATGGCCCAGGCATGATGGGCGGCACCGATATCACTGGGACGCAAATAGGCGCACAGCAACTGGCTTCCACAGAACACATACAGCGGCAGGAAACAGTATTCATCGTAATACCCGTGGAAGAAGCGCCCTTCCTGATGGCCATGAATGGGATCATTGGTGGCGTCAAAATCCAAAATGAGTTCCTTGGGTGGCTCCCGGTGCGATTCGATGAACTGTTCCACCATCAGCGACGAAAGCTTAAAACAGGTCTTTCGACTGACGCGATTCTCCAGTCGGCACAGGGTCGGCGGAGAGGCCAAGGGTTTTTCATCATCAACCCCCCGATTGGTAACAATCTGCCAAAGAGGATCCTTACGCAGGCTCTGGTGGTCATTGAGGTCTTCCCAGCCGCAGGCAATGGCCATCACACGCTGGGCGACCATGGTGGTCTGTTGGTGCTCGATACAGTCTGGATCACGCGGATCGGGGATACACGCCGAAATACGCTTGACCAAATTCAGTTGCCGGTCCGCCTCCCGCAATAACAGAGCCCCGGCATCCGAGGTGATCTTCCCGCCATCAAATTCGATCAGCACTTTCTGCCGCCGGAGAGATGACAATGAGATGGGTTTTGTGATATCCCGGCGCGCCGGGATCAACATGGCCTTGCCTCCTTGCAAAATCGATAAGTTATACCAACACCTTGATTTTACAACGTGCAGGGCCTGCGCGCAAGTCGCCGCTGGTAAAAACTGATGAAATATCCGGGTTAACAGCCATCCGGTGATATATCAGGTTAATGCTAATCCCAATTCTTATCCCGCGACAGCCACCGCGATGGGCGTGGTCTGGGGCAATGATATGGCAACCAATGCCATCACCGGTCAAAGCACCCAGATGAACGTGTTTGATCCTGACTCCTTGAATCTCACGCCGAATGGCAGTCTGCTATTGTCCAATGAAAGCGGAGCTCAGTTAACTGAAGTTACCAACCCGGGCCCAAATCAGAGCATTTCGCTGCTGAATCTGACCAATCCAAGCGGCAATCCGGTCAATACCGATGACACCGGTTTCGCCACGGCCACCAAAGGCACGCTGTTATTTTCTGATGTAAAAAATAACGTGGTTTATGCGTTGACGGCCAATAATGGCTTTACCTTGAATCAGGCTTATTCATCTGATAAAACCAATCACAGCCTGGATATGCTGAACTTCAGCACCGGGGTGTTGACCCCGATTGTCACGGGCCTGGGCGGACCGGCCGGAATCGGCTTTATTAATGATCCGTCGGCTGTTCCCGAACCCGCTACTCTGGCCTTAATTGTGCTGGGTGGTGCGTGCTTGTTCCTGATGCCGCGCAAGAAATCGTCACGATGAATCCAGGATTATCACGGGGCAATACCTGAAGATGATGTGGTAACATCGTGAGTAAATAGCAGGTAACACTCAGAATGCTTTGATGATTTCATGCGGCACGTACTGCTGGCTTAGCCGGCGAATATTCCCGTAGATTTCGCGTATTGAATACCGCAAAAATACATAAGAAAGCCCTGTGCGAGTGACTCGCACAGGGCTTTTTCTTTTTTTCAATGCCGCCATAGCATCGGCTCTCTTGCGCCAATGGCCTTATCCTGAAGGCAGTTGTTTGGTTTGACCGATTTCGCCTTTCAGACGGGCGAGGTCGGCATCCACGCCGGAACTGGCCCGCAGGGCGTCAAGATCACGTTCGGTTTTGGTGCGACCATCCACGCCATCATCCAAAACGCCCGCCTCCGTCAGCGATTCCATGGCATCGGCCCGTGATTGCATCCGATTGGTTTTGTCCTTGGCCCGTTGCAACGCCTCACCCACATTACCAAGCTGATTTCCAATGCCGGCCAAGCTTTCATTAACCGTTACCTGGGCTTTCGCGGCGTCATACTGGCTCTTCATAACCTCTTTTTGCGTGCGGAATTGATCAATGCGGTCTTCAAGCTGCTTTTCATAGGTGATGAGCTTTTGTGACTGGGCCGCAACATGCTCGCTGGCATCTTTGAGCGAAACGGCCTTCTGATCCGCAGCCTGCTTTTCCGTCAGGGCGGCTTTGGCAAGATCTTCCCGCCCGGCCTGCAATGCCATGCGCGCATCGTTCTCCGCCCGGTGGGAGTCGCTTTGTGCGGCAAGCATCTGCCGTTCCAGGGTTTTTTGTTCCGTGACCACATCGGCCAGATGGCGCTTGGTTTCCTGCAAGGCACTTAGCATTTTTTCGTAAGACAAATCCAATGCTTCATCAGGATTTTCAGCATTATTTAGAAATTTATTGACCTTGGCCTCAATAATTTCCGCGGCCCGGCGAAACATGTTACTCATCACAAAACTCCTATTAATGTTATTACTTTATATCAGAATACTTAATCATTTACCGGTATGACAATCTGCGGCGAAGCCGGTTCGGGAATCAGCGCTTTATCCTCTATGGGCTTAACCGCCGTACCTACCGCGAAAAATTCAATGACATGCGGCTGCCAATTATGCGACCCTTCATGCAACTGTACGCCCACCACGCCATCCGCCCCGGACTCTTTGGCTTCATTCTGCATACGTTCCATGGCCAGCTCACGCGCATCATACATGGCCTGGGTAAATTGGGTAATTTCCACATTCCGCCCGACGTTGCCCATCGCCTTAAATACGCCCTGGTGTGCAACATGATACACACACGATCCCATCACCATGGCCAATGGACGATGGCCCGCCCGCAGGAGCATCCAGAAATCCTGCCCGGATAAATCGGATGTAAACGGCATACCTTTCGGACCTTTGAATCCGGGATGGCCCGCACTGTGGGCGATGGCTGTGCCGATCGCCATGAATTCCAAAATGTCGCTGTCCCAGCCTAATCGTTTGACTTCCAGCCGCACGCCCACCACGCCATCAGCCATAAGCGTCAGCGCCTCTTGTTCCATACGGGACATGGCCAACTCTCGGGCCTGATACATGGCTTGGGAGATCACATTTAATTCCTGATTTTGTCCCCAGGAACCATATTGAATACCCACATGATAAATACATGATCCAACCACCAGCCCCAGCGGTTCAAAGCCCGCTTCACGGACCATCAGAAACTCGTTGACCGATAAATCTGATGTGAATATACCGCCGCTTTGCCCGGCTTCACGCAGGCCTTGCAGCCGTTCCAGTGCGTGTTTGGGCAGACTGGCCAAAGCCGGATTTACTTGAGAACTTGTTTCGTCCGCCATTTAGATAATCTCCTTTTCTGTAGGCATAACAGGTGTCATTTTTCCATCACTTACGCTGAATACGGGCCTTAATCCCAGCGGTATATGTCGCCGTGGCTCATGGAGCACCGCCGTGCCGAACGCAATATGCCGCCCGAGAAACCGCTGCCGCGGGTCTTGTTCCAACGGTTCTCCGCGTAACAATTCTGAAAATTGCACGCGGGCCAGAACACCGGTACCAATGCGCGCGGCATCGGTAGCCAATTGGCTTAAGGCAGCGCGGCGAACATCGGTCATAAAATCTGACAACTCGCGCAATTCCTGATTCCACCAAGACCCCTGTCCGGTGGCATTTCTGTAGGAATAATGCCAGTTATAGTGTGCTCCAATGGCTAAACCAACCGGCAGAATTCCGGATTCCATCAAGCGGGCAAATTCAAGCGCAGAAACCGTTGCAATCACCGGGACGCGCGGCGTGGCCAGCCCGGCAATGCGCACCGCCGTTCCCAGCACGGCGTAATCCATCTGGTCTTCACCGGTGCCTTCCATGCGGGTGGCGCTCATTTTGACATCCACCACCGCGTTGGCCCCCATTAACGTCGCCTCATGCTGCATACGGTCGATGGCTGTATGCCAGCCGTCATAATGTCCGCGTGTCCAGGAATAACCGTAGTGATACCAGCAATTTCCGGATACCATCCCCAGAGGATGTATGCCATGTGATCTTTGAGACAACATCGCGCCCACCGATCCGGTAGAAACCCAAGGCAACTTTCCCGATTTTGTATCTGCGAGGCGTTGTTTGACAAAATCCGGAAGAGTCTGATTGGTTAATGCGGTTTCCCAAGCCTGATTGCGAGCTAATTGTTCAGCCTGATGCCGTTGTCGATCCGGATCTTGATTCAGTCCTAACACTCGTCCAAGCAGCGACATGGCAAATCCCTTGTAACAGGAGCCGTAATAGTTTTCCGGTCTCTTTAAAGCACGTGCAAGAAACCCTCTGACGGTTTTATAGCGATAAGCAGACCGGCTTGCAAGGCAAAACCGCTAATTCATCAAAAATTCGTGCAACAGTCCCTGAGCACCAGCCATATTGGCGGACATGGCTCCAAGTTCCTTGTTAAGACTGCTTAGCCAGTCCGGCAGTTGCAATTCCTCATTTTTAAGCACAATACCGCGCACCTCATTGCACCGGCTTAAATGCAGGCCATGGCCGGAGTTCTCCAGCACAAACCGATTCGCCCCCAGATGAATGGTAATACCCACGACGTGCTGCGTTTTTGCAAACAGCGAGTCCTTCTTCCGATGCACTTCCACCTGTCCCGGAAGGGACTGTTCGAGTCGGATTGCAAACGCTTCCAGAAAAGATTTAATGTCCCGCTCCGCACGGCGTAAAAACGCCGCATGAAGATCAAATGCTCCAAGTTCTTCCATAAAGATTCGCACCTCATTAAGCGTTTATACGATTCTCGGCACATAGATTATAAACTCGTTGAGGCCCGCGCGACAATCGCAACTATTTCATTGCGCACCGCGAAGGCAATCGGCCCCTGGGTCAAGAGGCAATGATCATTCATGATGCGACATGCGAGATTCGTCGCTGGCATTGGCCGCAAAAGACGGTCGTGCGGCCACTGATAACCGTGGAAATCAACTTGCCGCCGCAGCGTAAGCATGGCAAACCCGCCCGGCCATAGACGCACAAGCTTTGGGCGAATTTCCCCTTCTGTTGCGCGACATTGCGATAATCACGCAAGGTTGTTCCCCCCATGGTAATGGATTTGTTTAAGACCTTGCGGATGGCCCCGGCAAGCAACACTTTGTGTTTCTCCCGGATATTTTCCAGCACCTGCAGTGGATGGAGGCGCGCAAGCCACAGCGACTCATCAACATATATATTCCCCAATCCGGCTACGGTGCGCTGAGACAGCAAGTTCGCCTTTAATCGGCCACGCATGTTGCACCACGCCGCAAAATGCGATGCAGTAACATCCAGGGCGTCAACGCCCATTTTTCCGGTTATTTCTGATTTTTCCGCCAAAGCCCAACTGGAGTAATGCCACAACCCTCCGAACCGACGCGGGTCTTGCATCCGGAATTCATAGCCGGTTGCCAGCCGCATTGAAAAATGCGTGTGTGGCCGACGCGGCACGTCGGGCTTACAACAATCAATGCAACCGCTCATTCCGAGGTGAATCAGCAGCACCTGACCATCATCAAAAATACAAAAGAGCTTTTTGCCATGGCGAAGCGTCCGATGAATCTTCCGCCCGACCAAGGCAAAAACGGTTCCGGCACCCGCGCGGATATAGCTTTTCCGAAGAACTGTTACACCAACAATGGCCACATTGAGCACAAATGGCTCAAGGGTGCGGCGAACTTCCTGAACTTCTGGAAGCTCCGGCATAAGCAGGGTCCAATTGCAGCGGCCAATGCAGCGGAATTACGAAGCTGCCGGGGCCGGGTTTAGTAATTTGTCCATGGACATAATCAGCCGGTCAATGCGAAAGGGTTTGTTGATGTAATCATCAACGCCCAACGTTTCGGCATAGGTTTTATGACGCGTTCCCATATTCCCCGTAATCATGATAACAAACGGCTTACTGCCTTTAGGTTTCCGGGCTTTGATCCGCTCTACCACCAGAAAGCCGCTGCGTTTGGGTAACATCATGTCCAAGACAATGAGATCCGGCTGGTCTTTCTCCGCCATTTCCACGGCTGTATTGCCATCTCCAGCGGAGATAACTTTGGCACCCGTCGTTGACAACGCAGCTGTGATGGTGGCCAGCACATCGGCATCATCATCCACAACCAGCACTATTTTATCCTTAAATTGTTCGCTCATAGTCAATCCTTTGCCGCAATGCGGACACTAATGATTACCTTCACGCGTTCCAACTGACGATTCACCAGTCGGAGCCACCTTCAAACCGTTGGATCTTGAATCGCCAAGCCCTTGGTTCATCCATATACCTTATAGCCTGCACGCCCTCGCTGCAAGCGACTTTTTATCCCCAATTTACCCGGCGTTTTGGAGCAGGAGCCTCACACGCCAGCGCGAATCATCCAATTCCGCGTTGCGCCTTGCTCCCGAGCTTTCAGACACCCTTATTATAGGCAGCAGGCAAGCTTCACGCCAAATTGCGAATAAGAGCATCGGCGAATTCACTGCATTTCACCTCTTTAGCACCACTCATGAGCCGTGCAAAGTCATACGTCACAACTTTATCGCCGATGGTCCGTTCGAGACTCTTGACGATCGAATCTGCCGCTTCCTGCCACCCCAGATGCTCCAGCATCATCACACCAGAGAGTATGACGCTGCCGGGGTTCACCTTATCTTGATTGGCATATTTTGGCGCAGTGCCGTGGGTGGCTTCAAACACGGCATGGCCGGTGTCACAGTTAATATTGCCCCCCGGCGCAATACCAATGCCACCAACCTGCGCCGCCAGAGCGTCACTTAAGTAATCGCCATTGAGATTCAGCGTGGCAATAACATCAAATTCTTCCGGCCGTGTAAGCACCTGCTGAAGCGTGATATCGGCTATGGAATCTTTAATAACAATACCATTGGGCAACTTGCACCAGGGGCCGCCATCAATTTCAACCGCCCCATATTTCTCCTTGGCCAGTTGATAACCCCAGTCACGGAAGGCCCCTTCTGTGTATTTCATGATGTTGCCCTTATGCACGAGCGTGACGCTTTTTCGCTTATGGGCAATGGCATAATCAATGGCCGCCCCAATGAGCCGCTGCGAGCCTTCTTTGCTGACCGGTTTGATGCCCACGCCCGAAGTCGCCGGGAAACGGACCTTCTTAAATGTCTGGGGAAATTCAGTTTCAATGAATTTCAAAACCTTTTGAGCTTCCGGCGAACCCGCGGCCCATTCGATGCCGGCATAAATATCTTCGGTATTTTCCCGGTAAATGACCATGTTAACGGCTTCAGGCCGCTTTACCGGACTGGGCACCCCGGTAAAATACCGCACGGGTCGCACGCATACGTATAAGTCCAACTGTTGCCGTAAGGCCACATTTAAGGAACGTATTCCACCGCCCACCGGCGTGGTCAGCGGCCCTTTAATCCCCACGAGAAATTTGCGAAACGCATGAACAGTGTCATCAGGCAGCCACGCTTTGGCATCCCCGGCAGGCTCACCGGTTTTGAATTTCAGGAATGATTTCTCACCGGCGTAGACTTCCATCCAGGCAATTTTGCGTTTGCCCTTATAGGATTTTTCGACAGCTGCATCAAACACCCGCACGCTGGCCCGCCAGATATCCGCACCGGTGCCGTCACCTTCAATAAATGGCAGAATGGGATGATCCGGAACATGAAGTTTCTTGTCGGAACCCATGGTGATAGGTTGTCCGTGTGCGGGAACCTGTACATTGGTAAATTCACTGTTACTCATGATTAGAAAAACCTTTCAAAATCGTGGATCAATCATACTTTCAAGTGGTAGCTTAAAACACAACGCCGGTCTTAACAAGTCCCGTAAAGAATAACCGATTCGCGCCTGGCGTTAAAGCAGTTGCCAGAAGCCATTTTTAGAGTTAGTGGCTTATCCCATGGGGGTGAAACGGAATTACAGGGGTGCAGCGATGATGGCATCAAGATCAGCAAGGCGGGTGTCCAGATCGGCGCGCAAATTTACGATGGTTTGCTGGATTGCCAGCAACTCATCTTGTGCTCTAATCTGGCGGTTTATACCATCGTTACCCTGCTGAAAATTAGCGCAAGCCAGAGAGACTATGATCTTCAGGCGCGGCAGGATGGTATTTTCAAAAATGTTGATCTGGCGATCATCATTGTGCATGGCAATGAGATCCACGAGCAGTTGCGCAGCCAGGGAAACGTGAGTGCTGCGCCAGGCGGCCTGTGTGGCTCGGAGCTGGTCGCCGGCCTGTGCGATGGCAGCGTTGATCGCCTTATAACGCAACACAGGAATAATCAGGGCGCCGGAAAAACTCTGCGCTGTTCCATCGAGACTGCTGGAAAGTCCGATATCAAAATTGGGAATGTATTGCTGCTTAGCTCGGCGGATGTCAAAACGGTTCGCGGAGGCATCACGTGCCAGACCGCGTAATTGTGGATTGCGCTGGGCGGCCAAGAGCCAGAGCTGTTGCGCGTTCAAATGCGGCGCAGATAGAACCGCAATGGCGGGCGGCGGCGAAAGCGCCTGTGCCGGAGGGCGTCCAAGAATGGCATTGAGCTTCGCCAAGTCACGGGGCAGTTGATGCTGAAGGTTGATGATTTGCGAATCCATTTCATCCACAGCATTCTGGCCCGCCAGCCACTGACCGGCACTTTTTCCGCCGAGGCTAATGCCAGAGCGGCTTAGTGCGGCGCTGGTAGCCAGAAGCTGCCGCTGGCGTTGATTCAAGCGCAACACAGCCGCAGTTCTGCCATAGCGATACCAGGCAGTCAGCACAGAGCGGCGCACCGCAAAGATTGCCGCGCGATACTGCCAGCCCGCAGCCCGGGCTGATTCAAGGGCCGCCCGAGCCTGTGTGGTAAGTTTAGAAGGCCAGCGGATATCGCTGCTGGTCATATTCCCGGCACCCAGAATCGTATTGGCGAGGGAAGCCTGCCCATTTTGCAACGTTGTACCGGCATTAAGCATCAAGGTCGTGGCCTGGGTGCCGGCTTGGGGAATCTGTTCAATGGCCGCGCGCCATTTCCAATAGGCCTTTTCCACCTCCGGGCTATTTAACAGCGCGAATCGGACCAACTGGAAAGAGGTGGCATTCAGCGGAAGCGGAGGAAGATGGCGCTGGGCGTACGGTTTCTCGTAGGGTTTACCTGCTTTGACAGCCGCCCGTCGCAGCGCATTTTCACCTTTCGGTGTGACGGTACAAGCAGTCAGTAATACGGCGAATCCGAGCAAAAGGGCTAAGGCCGTATGTGACAATGATGCGCGATGCGATTTCATGCGGCGTCTCCTTCGGTAGAGGTGGGACTGCCGAGCTTGGGCTGCTGGCTGGCGAAATGCCGCCGCAGGTGCCATGCCATCACGATGTAATACAGCGCGGGTAATATCAGAAGTTCCAGAACAAACGCGGTTCCCAACCCGCCGATCATTGGTGCCGCCAGCCGGCGCATGACCGTGGCTCCGGCACCGTGAACCCATAACAGCGGCGTCAGACCGATCAGGGCGGCGCATACGGTCATAGTCTGGGGCCGAATGCGGCGAACCGCACCGGTGTGCACAGCGTTAAAAAGGTCACGCTTGTTGCGCAACAGTCCGGAAGCTTTCGCCTGCGCAAAGCTGACATCCAGATAAAGCAACAGCACCAGACCCATTTCCGCGCAAAGTCCAGATAATGCGATAATGCCCACCCACACCGCCACGGAAATCTGATAATGCAGAAAATACAAAGCCCAGATGGCCCCCACCAAGCCGAATGGCACCGACAACAGCACGCCGAGCACCCGGCCCACGCTGCCGGTGGCTACGAACAGCAGAATAAATATCGTCAGCAGCACCAGCGGCACGGCGAGTTTCAACCGGGCGTTGGCCCGCTGAATCTGCTTATATAGTCCAATCCACTGATACGTATAACCCGGCGGCAGCGTTACGCGCGAACGAATCGCCGCGTTGGCCCGGCGCACATAACCCACCGTATTACTGCCCGTGGTGGTGATGTTGATATAATTGACGGTCATAGCGTTCTGCGTATCGATTTCCGGCGGCCCTGAACTGTAATGGATATCAGCGAGCATACCCAGTGTAATGAATGTGCCATCCGGAGCGGCGATGGGCAATTGTTTAAGCTCGGAAATACTGCCACGAAGATTGCGGAAATAGCGAACATTAATAGGAAGGCGCTGCAAGCCCTGCACCATCGTACTGATTGGCTCACCGCCAATGGCTGTGGTAACAATGCGCTGTACGGCCGCTTGCGTAAGGCCATATCGGGCGGCGAAGAGCCGATTGATATGAATATCCAGGTAGTAGCCGCTAAGGGTCTGATTAGCGATGGCACTGCCGGTGCCGTGGACATGTTGCAGCGTCTGCGCAATAGAGTTTGACACGTTGCCCAGCACGCCAAGGTCCGAACCGAACACGCGAATTCCCAGCAGCGTTTTGCTGCCGGTGTTGGCCATGTTGACGCGATTGGCGATGGGCATGGTCCAATAAGCGGCGAATCCCGGTATCTTCAGCGCCTGATTCATCCCGTCATGATACTTACCGGCCGCATCCGTACAGCCATTCATCACCTGGCTTAGCGTCACCGGTGCGCGGTCGGGCCAAAACGTATACTTGCATGGCCATTGCAACCAACGAGGCCAGGAATGATAGAAGCGGGGAATATTTATTTCCGGCCATTGCGCGCGGCGTTTCAGCCGGACAATCGTATCAACCATATTCAGCGGTGCCGAATCGGTGGCGGTATCCGCGCGGCCAATTTGTCCCCAAACACTTTTGACTTCCGGAAAACTTTTGATGATTTTGTCACTCTGTTGCAATACCATTTTGGCTGCCCCGACACTGATGCCGGGATAGGTTGTGGGCATATATTCCATGTCGCCTTCATACAACGGTGGGGTAAATTCGGTTCCCAGCCGGCCAAACGGCCAAATCACCGAAACGCATAAAACGACGGCCACAAGGATCAGCGGCCAGCGCAGAAACATGGCTGCCCGGAAAATGGGATCAAAAATGTCCTGCAGCAACGTGGCGATAAAATTGTGTTCCTCATGGATAATATTCTGCGGCAACACCAGCAGCGCCGCCAATACAATCCAGCCGCCGCAAATCCACCACCGGTAACGTGCCAGCAAGGCACCGTCATGGCCCAAGGCCCAATACAGCCCAATTGCCGGACCAAAAATAATCACGGCGGCCAACGGCAACCAGATCCACCATGCCCAGGTTTTGGGAAAGAATCGGGGCGTAATAAAATAAATCATCAGCACCGGCACAAGGGTAATCGACAGCAGCGACGCCGAGGCAATGGCAAATGTCTTTGTCAGGGCCAAGGGGCTGAACATCTTGCCGCTTTCGCCGGGCAGAACAAAAATCGGCAGAAAGCTGACCGTGATAATCAGAAGGCTGAAAAACAAACTGGGACCGACCTCCGATGCTGCCGTCAAAATCAACTCGGCACGTGGCGTGGGCGGATGACCGGCTTGCACGCGAATCTCATCACGGTTGATATGCTGGTGGGCGTTCTCAATCATGACGATGGCTGAATCGACCACCACCCCGATCGCGATGGCGATACCGCTTAAACTCATAATATTGGCGCTGATCTTAAGCCAGTACAAAATTGCCAGACTGATCATCATGCTGGATGGAATGACTGTAATGGCCACCAGAGCGCTGCGGCCATGCAGGAGAAATAATAGGCAGATCAACGCCACGACGATCATTTCCTCGGTGAGCGTATCGGACAGGGTGTTGATGGACCGATTGATCAGATTGACGCGATCATAGCCGGTTTTGAACATGACGCCCGGAGGTAAACTGGCAGCCAGAGCGGCAATCTTCTTTTTGACGGCCGTGACGACGCGGAATGTATCGGCTCCGTAGCGGACCACCACGATGCCGCCGACCGTTTCCCCCTGACCATTCCAATCCAGAATTCCCTGGCGTTGCGTACCGGCTTTCTGGACTGCTGCCACATCACTTAGCAGAATGGGTGTGCCGTCGGTAGCCCGCCCCACCGGCACTGATCGCAGTTGCGCAAGATTCTTGAGGTATCCGCGGCTGCGGACAATATATTCAAATTCACTGCGATCAATGACTGCTCCGCCGACCTCATTATTAGATTGTTGCACATCGCGGATGACCTGATTGACGCCCAGATGGTAAGCCACCAACCGGTTGGGGATCAGTACTATCTGGTACTCCGTGGTAAAGCCGCCGAGTCCGGCAACTTCTGAAACACCGGGCACCGCTTCCAACTGATAACGCACGAACCAGTCCTGCAATGAGCGCAGTTGCCCCAGATTCATATTGCTGGAAAGCAGCGGCTGGTGTGACAACGGCGATGCGCCGGGCTTGTCAAATGCACGGACCCGCACCAGACTGGCTCGCACCGCGGATGGTGCCGCACTGCGATGCGCATACCATTTGTTCGCGGAGAGATCATGCCAGATCCCACCGGGATGATTCTTGCAATACCACCCCGGAAACAAAATATATTGATAAGCCCAGCCGGCTCCGGTGGCGTCCGGGCCAAGCTGCGGATTCACGCCCGCGGGCAGCAGGGCCTTGGCGTAGCTTAGATATTCCAGCACGCGGCTGCGAGCCCAGTACAAATTCGTGCCATTTTTGAACACGACTGTAATCAGTGAATATTCAAACATACTCTGGCCGCGGACGGCTTTCACATCCGGCACATGGATTAACTGGGTTTCCAGCGGATAGGTTACCTGCTTTTCCACCACCCCCGGCGACTGGCCCGGATAGTTTGTCAGCACCAGCACCTGCACATCGGACAGATCGGGCACCGCGTCAAGCTTGCTGTGAAACGCCGCCCACGCCGCCACCGCCATAACCATGGCGGAAAGCAGCAGCACCAGCACGCGGTTCCTAATTGAAAGTTCTATGATTTTTCGAATCATGGATGGGTCCAGTCTATTTTATTGAGGTACGGCGGACTTGCGATTTGCCACCGGCATTTTCATGCCCTTGGGCATGGCGGCGGGTTTTGTCGCACCGGCAGTCGAGCCGCCAGGCGAATTTTTCCGCGCGTCCGATGATGGCGGCATAGCATTGTTGGACGGTGGCGCAGCCGCAGTTGTTGGCATCTTGGGCATAAAACGGGATTTAATTTCATTGAGTTGCGATTCGACATCAATCATGAACTGCCCGCTGGTGACAACTCTTTCCCCTGGCCTAACGCCGGAAAGAACTTGCAGAACGTGCCTCATGCCAATGCCGCCGGACAGCCCGGTTCGCACCTTGACGGGGTCGAAGTGCCCATGCGATATTTCCACAAAAGTGACTTCACCGGTACCGGAGTTAATGACCGCTCGCCGTGGTATCAGGATCGCGTGTTTGAGTGGCGTGGTATGGATATCGGCCAAGGCATACATTCCGGGCCGTAATTCATTTCGGGCGTTGGGCAGTTCGATGCGAACTGCCGTGGTATGATTCTGCGGGTTCTCAAACGCATCAATAAAAATGATTTTTCCATCAAACGTATGGCCGGGGAATGCGGCGATCCGGGCAGCGACGTGCTGCCCCGTGCGAATCCAAGGCAACTGATTTTCATAGACATACGCATCGAGCCATACGGTGGAGAGGCTGTCAACGCGCATGGCTGTCATGCCTGCGGTGATCTGTGATTTCTGATGAACCTTTATATCGGTAAGTACCCCATCCATGGGGCTGTAGAACGTTATATATTCCACGGGCTTTAAGGTACGTTCAATTTTTTTTATCTGCGGCCAACCGACCGCGAGATAATACAACCGCAATTCCACGGACCGCACCAGTTCACGCGTGTCGCGGACGGTAGAGCTGTCCGCGATTTTCCGCGCAGCCGCCAGCGATTTTTGTGCCGCGATCAGTTCCTCTTCCGCCACCAGAATCGCCGGGCTGTATAGCGTGAAGAGTTTGGCCCCCTTTTTTACGGTTGTACCATTGGTCGTGGCAAACAACTTGCCAATCCAGCCGCTGGCGCGAATGGTGATGCTGTAGCGGTCCGGTGCAGGCGTACGCAGATAACCGACAACACGCACGGGGTGAACCAGCGTTCCGAGGGTAACCGGCGCGGTCTGGATACCCATGTTTTGAACCATGGCGGGATCGACCTGTACCTCCCCGGCAGTGGCCGTGCGAGACTGCGTAGCATAAACAGGAATAAGCGCCATACCCATGGAACTGATGCCCGGTTTCGGAGAAATTGATGACGGCCCCACCATCGGATCCCAGTAATATAGAATTTTTCGTTTGGGGGTGGTTTTAACCGCCATTGCGCTTCCTGCCGATACCGAGGGCGGTCCGGAAGTAGATCCTGTGCCAGTCGATCCTGCGGACTTGTTCGCGGACCCCGATGCCAAAATGAGTCCAGCCAGCAATCCGCCAACTGCGGCGAAGATGACCAGCCCTGCAATAATCATTGAGCGTCTCATAAAACTTTATCCTGACAGCCTTTAAATCTGCTTCAACGGTTTCCGGGAGCCGATCCGAGTAATCGGAGACAAGCTCCTAGACAGGCAACGTGATGCCACGCGTAAAAAGTTCCCAAGAGGAGATTATTAGGTATAACTTTCAGACACCCACGGCTTTTCGGCACGCATGTTGGCCACCGCTGTGAGCAAAACGAGCCAGTCCATCGCAGTAACAGGGCAAATGGTACGCTTACTGGGTTGCGTGAAAAATATTATGCGGCATTTCGAAGGCGTCCTATGCAATTCCTGTTGCCGGTTTGCAAATATGTCTTGCAAACTTGGAACCGGCCGATAGGATTTGTTCATAAGCTGCGAGGGTACGCCGCTGTCGGCAGGATCAAGGTCTTTTGAAAGAATTTGCCGCCATGGATGCATCGATTCCCACTATTGCAGCACCGTCACCAACAGGAGCAGCTTTGAATTCGGATACGGCACCGGACGCCCCGGCGACGAAATTGACGGAAAGTGAACTGGCGAAGAAATTCCATCAACTGATCTGGCCGGAACGGGCCAATGTCCTGCGATTTGCCATGTTTCTTACTCACCGCACCAGCGACGCGGAAGATCTGGCGCAGGAAACGCTGCTGAAAGCCTGGCGGGCGCTGGACCGCTTCGAAACACAGAATCCGAACATCAAAGCCTGGCTGCTGACGATTCTGCGAAACTGCTGGACTGATTCATTCCGCCGGACTCGGCACGAGCGGAATCATGTCGCGCTGGAAACGCTTCCGCAGGAGCCTCCGGACCGTGAACACGAGGTTCAGCCGGAGGAAGAGCAACTACGCGATGCCGAGGTGATTCTTCATTCATTTTCCGATCAGCGAATCATCGACGCACTGCGGACGCTGGCGGAGGATTATCGTTGGACTATTCTGCTGGTGGATGTTTCGGCGTTGAGTTATGAGGAGGCGGCCGGTGCCATGGGCGTTCCGATAGGCACGGTACGGTCCCGTCTGTTCAGAGCCAGGCGTATGGTGCGGGATTTCCTGATCAGCGGGAACTTTCCCGCATCCGGGAGCGTTCATTGATTTAGCGGTGGTAAACCGTTATGCCGCAGATATTCGGAAGCCCAAGATAACTGGTGGCGAAAGGGCATGAGGTAGTGATTATGGATCAGCACACAACGCAACGCGATGATTCCGACGCGATACAACGGGCGATCTCCGCTCGCGTGGCGCGTCTGGGCACTATGCCGGTGGATACCAGTCGGCTGGATCAGCTTTTGCGGGATCAGATTCCCATGCCGCATAAAGAGAGACGTTTCCTGATATTCGGCTGGCTGGCCGGGGCAGGGGCGGCAGCTTGCGCAGCGCTGGTTATTGCCGTAGCACTACTGTTTACCGGTACACCCCGCCTCTCGGCCGAGGAACTGGCGGGCGTTTACCGGAACCTCGCAACCCAGTCCACGCTCGCCATGAGCGGCGGAACGACAAACTCCGCCGTCCAGATGGCTCCGGGTATGACCTGCATGTTGCAATCCGGAGAGACCGCGTCGTGTTGCCGGCAGAGGGTCGGACAATATCGACTGGCATGCGTTTCGCTCAAATCTTCCTCCCATGCCCGCGTTGTGATGGTGGCCGGTGATGTCGGCACGGTCAAAAATCCGCGCGGACAAGCGGTCAGCATTGCCGGCAATCAATACTCACTGGTTGTTCTGGGGCATATCAATATGCTGATGCGACGTGTGGGCAATCACTGGTACTGCGCGATGGGCCCTGAAAAACCCGGCACATTGGCGCGGTATCTGGGGCAGCTTGCCCGGACGAAAAAGTAAACTTATCGGACAGGTGGAATTGCAGACTCAGGCAGGAGGGCAGCATCCGATATATCAGCCGGTAACAAGTCGGCGTAATATCGGCCATCGCGCACAACCACCTGCCTTGGTTTAACATCCAACGGCTGCCGAAAAATCGGGCCAGCGTATACAAATGTATGAAATTCTCCATTTTCTCCACAGGGGTCTATGGTGGCCGGTAGATCAGCGAGCAACTTTGCATCAAAGCTCCGCCCCGCAAATCCCGGCCCAACCTTGCCTTCTACGCAAGACAAATAGCCCCTGAAGCCCAGATTAATAATTTCCCGCGCCAGTTCGCTGGTCGGACGTTTCCACAGGGGAAATACCGCCCGCATACCGATCGCCGCGAGATTTTTTTCACGCCAGGCTCGCAAATCCTCAAGAAATAAATCTCCGAACCCCACAGTATCCACGCCCTGACGGATATATCGGCGCATGGCGTCGCCCATGATTTGCTCATAAACCGCATTGGTGCAGGGGTGGGAATTATTGGATGGCAAATAAATTTTATCCAGCCGAATGCCAATGGCCTGGGCCTGCAGCTCAAGCAATTCTTCCCGCACGCCATGGTGGCTGATGCGTTTATATTCTTCCGAGACGGTGGTCAGCAAGGCCACGACTTCATAATCCCCCTGGCGGGACAGATCATAGAGCGCCATCGCACAATCTTTGCCGCCACTCCAGGATAAAACCACCGGTATTTTCATCACGCCTTCTCCGTTTTTTTTACATCGCGGACAGCCACCCAATGCTAACGCCGCGTAAGCTCCAGCGATAGGTGCTCATGGCTTCGACATTCTACTACTCTGCTCTATTTTTTGCCGCCGAAACAAATTATCTGGTTCTGGAATCTGGTGAAGCGGCGGCGGCATAGCGGTGTGTTTTACGCATCGTCCGGGGCGTTTCATTAAAATAATGATGAAACGATGTGCTGAATTGCCGGGGCGAACTGTAGCCCGCCTCTTGCGCCACATCCGCAATGGGCATATCCGAATCCAACACAAGTTGTCGCGCGGTTTCCATTTGAATGCGTTGAATTTCTGTAGCCGGGCTGCGGTTAAGAGCGGCTACAAAATGCCGTTCCATGGTAGGCCGGGACACCGCAAGTTTATCCGCCAGCCATTTCACGGATACGCCGTTGCGCAGGTGTTGCTGAATAAGGCCCAGTGCCTCACGCACCAATTCGTCTTCCACGCCGAAAATATCCGAAGACAGGCGGGTTATAACTCGTATCGGCGGAATGAGAACGGTCGTGGCTTTTATTTTTCGCCCGCGAATAAGCCGATAAAGCAATTCCATGGCGCGTAAGCCGATATCACGACTATTCAAAAGAATACTCGATAAATGAGGTGTTCTGAGCTGTCCATATAAGTCGTCATTATCCGTGCCAAGTATGGCCATATCTTCAGGCACTCGTATTTTCAGGTGTCGGCACGCCTCCACCAAGTAAGCCCCCAGCAGATCATCCCCCGCATAAATCGCCGCTGGCTTTGACAAATGTTTAAGCCAGCGGGCCGCCGTGCTGGGATACAAACCTGCCCGGTCTTCGGCTTCCGCCTGTTCCTTGTGGAAATACTGAGCTGTGGCGCCGCGTGCAGCAGCCTCCGCCATAAATCCGTCGCGCCGCGCGTCCGACCAATAGCGCTGCGACATGCCGTAATACACCAACCGCTTGAATCCGCGATCAATAAAATAATCAGCCGCCATCCGACCCACCGCCGCATCGTCCGTAACTACCCGCGGCAAACTTGATGTCTCGATTTCCGCCGATACATCCACCGCCGGCACGCCCCGCCGGGAAATTTCCTCAGAGAGTTTCCACGCCGGCGGACAACCGGCCACAATCACACCATGAACATCACCGCGAATCAGCGACGGCAAATCCGCGGGATCAAAGTTATCCGGGAAGAAAACGCGAATCTCCGGCCGCCTTCCGGCATATTCCGCAACACCCCGCAGCACATCGCGGTTGTATGCGATGGCCAGATTGCCGACAAAAAGAACCCGTTTATTTTTCGGCATCGGTTACACCCCCGGGAGCCTGTCCAAGCAACCGCCGGGCCGCCACGGACATTACTCCAGACAGACTACTACGATATTATCGTACCATATCGATTTAACGCATGATACAAATTCAGAAGTTTTTTATTAAGCGAATAAATCTTAAGCAACCGCCCTGACAACTTCCGTGCCATTCAACAAAAATAGTACGCGGACGCGGCATATTAAGGGGCCGCCAAGAAATAACGTTTACAAATATGACGCCGGGATTTTGGCGTCTGGCGAGACGCCCGCGAGGAGCATATCCGCATGGATACGTAACGAGCGGGCAACGCGGCCAGAGGTCAAAAGACCAAGTCAGATTGGAAAGGTTATTTCTTGGCGGCCCCTAAGCTTCCACAGAAGCAAAGCGATCCAACAGATACGCTTCATCTCGGCGCTGGGTGACACCAACACCGGCAGGCTGCCGGAAAAGTAATCATTTCCCGGTGTAAAGCCATCGCTCCACCGTTGCTGTCACACCTGCATGAAGTTTCGGAACTTCGCCGCAAAATGCAAACTCCAACGCGCGACGTGCCGCCGGACACGCGTTATCTCACAACAATTCGATGGAGTTGGCTGGAGTGAAAGCCGCTGGTATGATAGAGTGAGAATCTTCATCAGAATCAGGCGAAAGCTTTGAATTTCGAGACGATTCTGACCGTATCCGCCGATGTAGCTCAATGGCAGAGCAACGGTTTTGTAAACCGTAGGTTGCGAGTTCGACTCTCGCCATCGGCTTTCATTGATCCATGCACGTTTTTCGCTCCCAGTGCGGCTTTCCTCAATGCCCCATTGCGTGATTCCCCTTGGCACACAATGGCACCAAAAGGCACGTTTTGGCCCCCAGCTTTCGGGCGCTGTTCGGGCGCTATTCCAATGCAGCCAACCGATCGTCACCGGTTCGATACCGTCATCGCGTTCGTTTACGCCTCGCAGAGGGCCAGTGGGGAGCAACCCGCGCGAGCCGTCACCGAAAATCGCGACTTTTTCAGAAACATCGCTTCGAACCTCTCAATGAAAGACGGAATAATTTCATGGATGCCACGCGGGGCGTGGAAAACCGTTGTCGCTATTGGTCCTCTTGCCCGTCAGCAAAACGCCGCGTCATGCGACGTAGCGCTTTTTGCCGACGAAATCGACCACATTTATAAAAAACGGAGAGAGTGGGATTATTCAGGGGGGGTATCGCGTTCTCATTGATAAATGCGTATTTTCGACGTATTTCCTGTTTCCATAAGGGTTTATGGTTTTCTGATAAGTGCCCCTGGATAGCCCACAAAGGCGATACGAAACCCTGAAATAGGGACAGTTTTTGGGACAGCTCTGTCGCTGATTCCGGAATGTCACTTGTATTGTTACCCTTGATTTTCATGGAGTTCCTTTTTACCAATTACGCGCAGAGATATCAAGGCCCAATCACAACAGGCCCAATCACCATATTTTTTTAAAGCCGATTTCCCTGTCAATTAAAATGACACCGAGGCTCACATTTAATCCGGAGTTTCGCCCTAAAACACTGATTTTCGGAAGAGAAACCCCTTGATAGCATTGCGTTTGATGCGTTTTCGGGCTGTTTTTTGTCGGCAATTTGTACCCATGTAAATGACAATATTATGCTTGAAATTATGTATCATTATGTATATTATGTGGGCATGTATATCGAAGATGTTCCAAATCGCAACTCCCGCCCCGCCACGCTCGTGCGGGAATCGTCACGCGAAGGCCCCATCGTGCATAAACGCACCGTGGCCAATATTTCCCATTGGCCCCGTGCCAAGATTGAGGCCCTGCGGCGGCTTCTGCGCGATGAACCCGTGGGATTGGTTGGTTCCCCGGAATGTCTTATCTACTAAAATATTATTATGGTTACGATTTAAATGATTTGTTCTTCACAATCCCTTGTTCCATTCTCTGCAATGCGCAAAAAGACACACGATGTTCGCAAAAACACATCGACGACAATGATTGATCACAGTATTATTTACTGAGCATTGCGGGTGCTGCGAGAAGTCTTGGCGCGGTATCTAAGTAAAAAGTCAATTTTGTTTTCTGCAGTTCCTGCGTTGGGAATCGTCTGATATACCGGTTCTTACCATTTTGGAGGAATGCATCATGCGTCAGTTTAACGGAAATTCGACGGCAATCTATCGTGCCGAACACGGTCGCGGTTTTACACTCATTGAACTTTTGGTTGTGATTTCAATCATTGCCTTGTTGATATCGCTGCTCCTGCCAACCTTAGCGAAAGCGAGGGTCGTCACATTACGCACCATATGTGCCAGTAACATGCAACAAGTGGGCCTTGCAATCTCCGAGTACGCTGGCGAATTCAGGGGGCAATACCCGCCCAATGTCTCAGCCAATTATCCAGAGGGCGTAATGGGAGGAGGGCCGCTAGGTGGAGGGCCGTCTTTCGGCCTCGAATTGCTTTACTACTCCGGGGTGGCTCCATCGGGTTATCCGTCTGCGATGGCGACTAACTCAAAGACTCCATTTTATCCGGGAATTCTGACACCGACTGCCCAGGGCTTGAGCTTGTTGTTCTGTCCGGAACTTGGATATTCCCAGAATGAAAAGGCCGTGCTAAGCCCCGCCAGCTACTATTTTAACGCCCAAGGATACGTCGACGATTGGACTTTCTATGGAGACGATTGTTACTGGGTTGATCATGGCCTTTATTCATCTGCGAGAGCCACCGGCTTCGTTGGCACACCCGACTATAGCCCCAGCTACGACCTGTTTCCCCAATTTATGCCCGGAGATTGGCGCTGGTACAATGACGATCCCGCCCATGAGGCGGTGCTCAATTCACAGTCCAGTCCTGGCTCGATTTTGGTTTCCGATCTCTGTATGTTCACAAATACGACTTGGATCCAAGGTGCCATGGCCGGAAGCACTCCGATTTCAAATCACGTTGGGAACCTCGGCAACGCCCTTCCGGACGGTGAACATGAATTGTATAACGACGGTGCCGTTGTTTGGCAGTCGTTGTCGCAGATTAAAGTGCGGTGCTATCGCGCGGGCGGATACTTTGCGTACTAGAAGGTACTTGCATTCGCAAGATCACAGTGATTGGCACGACGAGAATTGCCGTGGGCGCACCATCTGAAGGCTAAATCGATATAATCCTGTGGTACGCCGTATAGGCAGTTGCGGATTCGCCAATGGAGATGGCGTTCGGGCAGTGGCAGAAAAAACAATTTTATCCTCTCGAGTGCTTGAAAGGAAATTGGTCATGAATCGTCGAGATTTCATTAGCCTCCTTGGTGTATGTGCGGGTTATGCGACTGGGGGACATCTTATCGCAATAGCGCAGCAGAAAAGGATTAAATCCCCTCATGCGGCTACGACTGTGGAGCAACCGATAGCCCCGGCAGATTCGCCTGATGTTTTACACCTTTGGAATTTCAGTAAATGGGCTGACTTGGAGGGGTGGACCGTTCCTCCAACATTTACGGGGGCGGTGATGGGAGGGGCGCTCTGGCTGCGTTTCACGCCGGTAACATCCAATCCTGCCGAAGTTGAACAGCCGGGCTTTCAGATCGGTGGAGGAAGGGCATTAAACACGCCGAAGATCATTGTATCCCCGAAAGGGCTACGTATCCCTACCTCCACAGCCAAAAAAGTGCGAATGTGCATCCTAAATCTCTCTCCGGAGACGGACGGATATATATATTGGAGAGCGAGCGAAAATCCGGATAAGACCTTGGGGCCAGTCAGATTTACGATGGAATCTGATTTTAAGAAATGGCAGGAGGTCGTCTGCCACATGGATGATCGATGGGCCGGTACCATCGACCAGATAATGTTGGCATTTGCTGTCACCGCCGTGAGGGGAGATATGTGGATTGAACAAATTGCGATCACGGGGGGCTTGCCGACTCCACCGCCCGTCCGCCCGGACGTATGCAGTGTTCGTGTGGTACCACAAATCGTCCTGCCAGGAGTTTCTCAGAAACAGTTTGCCGATGCCTTTAAAGTTCTTGACGAATGTCTCATCACTCATGTCCCGGTGTTCGGTTTCACAAATCCGGTCATGGGCCCAGGGGGAGGTTATGGTGAGAACTGGTGGCAGTTAGATAGCAGCCTGGCTGTGTCCGGTGCGAAATGGGTGAATCAGAAATTTGCCGAGAACGTAATGCTGGGATTCAAGGGAGTTCAGGAACAGAATCCAGATGGACGAATAGATCTTTATGGGGGCTCCGCCATACGTGGCCAAGTTGGGGACGACAGCAGTTTACCCCGTCTCTTTGAGATGGCTTATGACGTTGCCCGGCGCACGGACGACAAGCCTCTGCAGCAGGAAATCTACATCATGATCGCAAGGTATCTGGATTGGTGGTTGAGCCCGGTAAAGAAAGATCCCGCAACAGGGCTTGTTACAGGATTATTTGAAGAAACATTCAGTGCAACCTTTGAAACGCCACAGAACGTTGATATACAGCCTCAGACCTTGGCTCCGACGGATTTAAACGTAGCCGTTGCGCTAGGGTGTCACTACGCAAGCAGGCTCGCGAGCCACTTGGGAAAAACAGAATCAGCCAAACAACACTTAAAGGCGTTCGGTAATCTGAAACGCTCGATAAACCGCTACTTATGGGATGACACTAGACACGCTTATTATAATTACGACGTGCGAGAGCGCAAGCAATTACCAGGCCTGATCTGCACGACCTTTGATCCACTTCGCCTGAGAATTGCACCACCAAGACGAGCCGACGATCTAATCCCGATGCTATTGGATCCCCGCTTATTCAACTGGGATAAATTGCCCGTGACAACAATTGCCATGACGGAAAAGGATTTCATGGAAGCAACCGGAACCTATGACGGCCAACAATGGTTTGGCGATGTATGGGCCATGCGTAACATACCGATTATTGCAGGTCTTGAGGATATTGGCAAACACCAATTGGCAGCAGAACTTGCGTGGGCGACCATCAAGGCATTCAATGGGAGATACACCGAGTATTTGGTACCCAGCACTGGTGCTGGAGGTGGTGTGACCCGTTATGCTTGGTCAGCATCGCTGTACATATCCGCCATAGTTGAACACCTGTTTGGGGTCGACTTTGATAGGATGGAGGGCTACCTCCGAGTTATCCCAAGAATTCCGACTGGGCTATTTAATAAAGAACTTTGCCTGCGCCAGTTAATCATTCCTACAAGCGGGGATACGCGGCTCAACCTACGGGTAAAGCAGTCAGCGCCCGGTGAAGCGCAGGTGAACATTAAAATAGATGGTACTTTACCGAACGGCTGCATGGAAATTCTATTGCCGAATGGTGGAGCGAAGCCAAAGGTAGTGACGGACGGGAACGACCGGAAACTGCCGCTACTGCAGGATATCGGCGGCTTGGTTGATGTCGCGGGAATCCGCGTGCCCGTTTGCAGAGCAATTAAGCTGCAATTCAATTGATATTGCGATGCGTTCCTCTACGCGAGTTTGCCGGGGTACACTACGCTCCGCGAATCATCTTCCGACGGTATTCAGTCAGACTCATCCCGGTATCGCGCCTGAAAGTGCGGGCCAGATATTGAGATGATGAATAGTCCATTCGCTGCACGATCTGTCGAATAGACAGCTCCCCCCGAAGAAGCGATTTCAGCGCTTCCATTCTAACGCGGTGAATTTCCTCGGCGGGCGATCTGCCAAGTAATCGCTGAAATTTCATCTCCAAGGTGCGGCGGTTTACTGACAAATGGGGCATAATTTGCTTAACACTGAGATTTTCTGTTGCATGGCTTTTGATGTAGTCCAATGCGGTGCCGACATCAGTATCGGTCACCGCCCGGATGTTGGAAGATCGCCGTTCAGTAACGCCCAGAGGAGCCAATAAAATTGGGTCCCTCGGAGCAGGCTTTCCGGCGAGCATGGCGTCAAGAACCTTCACCGCTTCTCTGCCTACCCGCTCGTCACCTGTCACAATGCTGGAAAGCGGCGGATCGACCATATGGCAGAAAAGAGTATCATCGTCGACGCCAAGTACTGCAATATGATCGGGAACCTGCAGTTGCAACGACTGTGCGGCCCGTGTCATTATAACGGCCCAGTCGTCACAGCCGCAGAAGATTGCCGTTCGCTGCGGCAGGGACATCAGCCATTTCGCGATATGGCCCTCGGCATAACGATTGGTTTTCTGGAATCCAGAGCGGCTGGCGGCCGATGCGTCGGAAAATATGTTTACACGCGGCACGACCACACCTTGGCCGGATAGGCCTTTAAAGAATTCATCAATCCTTTGTTGAAATCCCTCTCTCCTTAAATCGTTCCATCGCAGCCAGGGGGCAGCAAAGTGGCTTAAATCGGTCAATTCAAAATAGCCAAAATTCCGATATCCTTTTTGCAGAAAATAGTCCGCCGCCTGTCGGCCAACAGCCAGATCGTCCAATCCCACGCGCGGAAACCCGCTGGATGCGGCAGGGTGCATCAATTGAACGACGGGTTTCCTAAATCCTTTGCAAAACATCGCAAGACTCTGGCTATTTATCTCCGCGAGGATGTAGTCCGGCCGCCAATCTCGCATTTTCTTCCGCGCGGAGCGACCTTGCTGTAACTCCGCCAGCGGGTAAACAGCAAGATGCCATTTGGGGGCCGGCGCTCCCGGCCCTGTGAGCAAATGAGAAAAACAGGCCCGCTCAATGCCTCGTAATATACCCCGCGCGTAGTTCCGCTCGATATTCAACACAACGGCTACGCGTAGAAATCTGCTGGATGTCGCGTTGTTGGTGGTATTCATACTGCTGAATAGTAGAGATCACCCGATGCTCTGTCAATGCGCAAAAAGGTACATATTGGGTCATATTACACGTGCGCAAAAAGACACAACCTGTTCGCAAAAACACATCGACAACCATGATTGACCACAGTACTATTCATTGAGCATTGCGGGTGCTGCGAGAAGTCGTGGCGCGGTATCTAAGTAAAAAGTCAATTTTGTTTTCTGCGGTTCCTGCGTTGGGAATCGTCTGATATACCGGTTCTTACCATTTTGGAGGAATGCATCATGCGTCAGTTTAACGGAAATTCGACGGCAATTTATCGTGCCGAACATGGTCGCGGTTTTACACTCATTGAACTTTTGGTTGTGATTTCAATCATTGCCTTGTTGATATCGCTGCTCCTGCCAGCCTTAGCGAAAGCGAGGGTCGTCGCATTACGCACCATATGTGCCAGTAACATGCAACAAGTGGGCCTTGCAATCTCCGAGTACGCTGGCGAATTCAGGGGGCAATACCCGCCCAATGTCGCAGCCGATTTCCCATTTGGAGTAATGGGAGGAGGGCCTTTGGATGGCATGCCGCCTTTCGGCCTAGAGTTGCTCTATTACTCCGGTGTAGCTCCATCGGGTTATCCGTCTGCGATGGCGACTAACTCCAAGACGCCGCTTCATCCGGGAATCCTCACCCCGACCGCTCAAGGCCTGAGCCTGCTGTTCTGTCCCGAACCGGGCTACGCCCAGACGGAGCAAGCTGTGTTCAACCCGCCGAGCAGCTATTATAACGCCCAAGGCTACCTGGACGACTGGACTTTCTTTGGCGACGATTGTTACTGGGTTGATCACGGCCTCTATTCAGCCGGAACCGCCACCGGCTTCGTCGGCACGCCCGACTATAGCCCTAGCTACGACCTCTTTCCTCAGTGGATGCCACAAGATTGGCGGTGGTACAACGATGATCCGGGCCATGAGCCGGTACTCAATGCCCAGTCCAGCCCAGGTTCGATTCTCGTAACTGACCTTTGTATCTTCACGGATCCGACCGGGAAGCAAGGTGCCGTCGAGGGAACTACTCCGTTCTCCAACCATATCGGCAACCTCGGCAACGCCCTTCCGGACGGTGAACATGAATTGTATAACGACGGTGCCGTTGTTTGGCAGTCGTTATCGCAGATTAAAGTGCGGTGCGTCCGCTCCGGTTGGGCGTATTTCGGATATTAGACAATTTTGCTCGCGTTCACACCACAACGGTGTTCGTTGTGAGGGAGATGAACGTAGCGGTGTATCTTTTTAGGAGTTTTTCCATGGTTACCACAAAGTTGCAACGTCGTATGATGGCAGCCAGTTCTGTCATCTTGGCTAGCCTTGCAATGGCCAACAACGTGAAGGCGAACTTCATCGACACGTTCCAAACTGCGGCGGATGCCAATAATTTTACGCTGTACGTAGCGTATCAAGGCGGCTCGACTGCACCCACCCTGACGACGGGTGGTGGCGTAGCCACCTTGAACACGCCCAATGCCACGACCTACGCCCTCTGGAATCAAGGCCAGACGCTCGGCCCTGGCGACTCCGCCAGCGTAGTGATTACCGGTGGCCTGACTAGCAGCGGTGACCCGGGAATGGGGTTTGGTGCGGGCACACTTTCTCCACTTTCGCTTTCACGGTTTGAGATTCTCGCGTATGAAGGGCCGAGCTCCACCCAACTTGATTGGACGGGAGGCGGCGTGCCCGTTCCGGGATTCGCTCCGACCACCGCCGATCCCGGCACCATAACCTTTTCGCGGGAGACCGGGGCAAATGCCAATGTCTACAACATCCTCGTTCAGGGAGGCGGAATGGCCAGCCCTGTTACTATTGCCAACGCACCAAATGTGCCAAGCGATCCGAACGCTACAGTTTACTTTGGCTTGGGTGCCTATAACACAAGTGCAACATTTTCCAGCTTGAGCTACACGGCCGTTCCAGAACCAGCGGCGCTAGGCCTTTTCAGTGTTGGAACGATTGGAATTTTGCTCCTTCGGAAGCGAACGTCCGCGTGACGAAACGGCCTTAAGCCCTGAGGGTGGCCCGTTCTAACACATTGGCGGAGGTGCTGGCCGTCTGGACGATGCCAGTTGTGCTGTGGATCCGATGAGCGGCGGCAGGCGGAGTTTTCCTACCGCCGCAATCCATTCCGATGGGCTATTTGCGTTCTTGGTGACGTGCCATCTGAATAATTGTATTGTGTGGTGTATGAGGCCGGAGATCAGCGCGGCGTAGCCACAACCGGAAGAAACACGGCGGCTATCGAAGTCATTCCTAGTATTTCACCAATAGTGTCGGGAGACCAAAAACATGTGTGATAGAAAAATCAACTGTTTCGGCGTTAAGTCACGGGCATTGGCTGCGGCCTTACTCTGCATTCTCTTAGTCCGAGGGGGCGTGTCCGCCGCAGCCCATGCTCCGACCAAGACGTTCGGTCGATACCCATCAATAGATCCAACCCTTGGCCTGCCGTTACCTATACTCAACTCGGCTTCTGGTGATACATTACGGAGGGCGAAAGATGCAGTAAAAAGGCTGATTTTGCGGCCAAGGCTCCAGATTAAATGTGTCATTAACTGCCGCGTCGAGTATAACTCGCGTAATGCGCTTGGCAAGCCGCCCTCTTGGATATGGGCTTCGACCGCGCGCGATAATCAAACCATATTTCTTTATAAATCCGTGAACTTGGTACACGTCCCCGACAACACAATAATTTATATAACGGCGGACAATTTTTTCATACTTTATATCAACGGTAAAAAAATCGCGGTAGATAACGCGCTGACGCCAGGCTGGTCTCATGCAAGGCGTGTTCATGTCGGGCGATTTTTGCGTCCCGGTAAAAATCTGTTTGCAATAAAGGCTACGAATTATAACAGTGCCGCCGGGGCAATTCTTTGGATGGTCAGTGATGGCCATACGCTCCTAAGGACTCGTACAGAAATAACTTGATACATTTATAGCTGCTGTGGGTGGATGGAGTAGTTCCAATCCCCGTGAAATTCGTTCCGAATCAATCGTAGCGACGCCAACTCTTTCTTGGTTGGAAT
>Ga0080006_1155153_pt1 | contig 28804 bp, 21 predicted proteins | sample RS3BMetagenome_FD_69209 | JGI IMG/M metagenome (GOLD analysis project Ga0080006, IMG submission 69209) | Ferric oxide microbial mat and aquatic microbial communities from Rainbow Spring, Yellowstone National Park, USA - RS3B (SPADES... ...
CTGGTGGCGATACGGCCTGGGGATGAGCGTGGCCTGGACCTCCGATGCCAAGTCGCGATGGGCGGCCGAGTGGCTCGCCTGGCCCAACTACGGCAAGTTCTGGGCGCAGGTCGTCCGCCACGCGATGCGCAAGAGCGAATCGAAGGGGGTCGTCGTCCAGGTCGATCAGAAAGACCGCAAGGCGTCGGTCACTCTCGACGCGATCGACCCCTCGGGACGATTCCTCAACGACGCCGACACGGTGATGACGGTCATCGACGACCAGAACGGCAAGCGGACCCTCGAAGTGGCCCAGACCGCCCCCGGCCGCTATTCCGGATCCTTTCCCACGCCGCTCACCGGCGCCTATCACACCGAGTTCTCGCAGAAAGTCGGCGGCCAGGTCGTTTACCAGCAGTCGCGCGGACTGGCGGTCGGCTATCCCGAGGAACTCCGGCTCCGGCCCACCAACACGGATCTGCTCAAATCCGTGGCGAGGGTCTCCGGCGGAGTCTTCGACCCGCCCGCCGAGTCGGTCTTCGCCCCCAGTGAAAAGGTCGCCCGTCGGGCCACGCCGCTCTGGCCGTACTTGCTGGCGGCCGCGGCGCTGGTGTTCGTGCTGGATGTGGCGCTCCGACGGATCGACTTCACGCTGATTGGCGGCCGGAGGTCTCGGTTTCTGACCTTCGCGTCCCGCGACTGAGTCTGAACGCTAGATCGTCATCGGCCGCGGACTCGATCGGTTGAGAGTATCCGGCGAGCAGGGGGGTTGAAGAGGAGAAAGAGCGGATCGCTCCATTTTCGCCCAAACTACAGAGACCTTCTTTCAATCGGCCTTGCTCAGGTCCTCCGTCTCCGAATCCGGTTTTGGGAAAAAGACGGTTTACGCAACTCTCTGCGGAACGAATATATCAGGACCGAGAGCTTCGGCAGTCCTGGATTGGGTCTCAATTACGACAGCCTCGGCGTGTGGTGCCACCGGGTTTTACGTCTTCTCGTGTCGAGATATGCACTCAGTAAGCAGCGAGACGACCGGTTCGGACGGCTTGTTTTACCCAGATCGCTAAAATTCTCCAAACATCCGTGGGTTTGTTTTTTCCATTCAATGATCGAAACGACGCTAAGAGTTCAGACTGGGTCAGGCATTTTGCGAAATAGCATCCTGAAAAGTCGTGGTCCCCTAGGAATTCGGGTCAAATTGGTGGAGTTTGCCGCCTTCTCGACCCATTTCTAAATTCGCTATCTTCTACCTTTGCTCCATTTTCTTTCGATCATCCAGACTGCCGTGGGTTTGAATTATCGGAAATGGCTTTTGACCTTCCGCTTTTTTCTCGGAGAGCCAATTACTTGCTTTCACTCTGAAAGAATTCCGAGTAGACTCTGGCGTCCGACGAGTGTCGGGGCCGTCAATACTCTTTTTGGCACCCAGTCCGAAGGGCGAACCATGCGAGATCGAATCCGGGGATCGTTGCAGCCGGTGAGGCGTCGCCAGCTCGGCCTCTTGGTCTTGAAGTCGGCAAGCTGGGGCCTGATCGCCGGTTCGGTCTGCGCGATCGGTCTGGGGGTGGCACGATTCTTCGGATATTCGGTCTCGCCGATGCTCGCCCTCGGCGTCCTGGTCGGTGGTCCCGAGGTTGCCGTCTTGCTGGCGATCTTCCATGGTCGGAGCTACCGGTCGGCCGCCTCGGCGGTGGATGCCCATTACCATTTGAAAGACCGAGCGACGACCGCCCTCGAATTCTCCGAGAGGGTCGAGCCGACCGCCCTGCACAGGCTTCAGATCGAGGACGCGGAGAAGCATCTCGCGCAGGTCAAGCCGGGCGAGGTCGCTCCGTTCCGCTTGCCAAAGGCCCTGGCCTATGCCGCTTCGCTCCTGGTCGTGGCCGTCGGCTTGCTGGTCTGGCCGGTCGCGGCGGGCAAGAACGCCAAGGCTGGTCCCTCGGCTCCGCTTCCTTCGATCGTGGCGAATGCCGAGGAGACGATCGAACGGCTCAAGGAACTTGACGAGCTGGCGAAATCCGAGAAGAATCCCGAGCTGGAGAAGCTGGTCAAGGAGCTGATGGCGAAGGCCGAGGAGATGAAGCAGCCGGGCGTCGATGTCAAGGAAGCTCTGGCCAAGCTCTCGGAGATGCAGGCCAAGATTGCCGCCGAACAGGCTCAATACAATGTCGGGCTGGTCGATGCCCAGCTTCAGTCGCTCGGCGCCGCGATGCAGGCCGCCGAGGCGACCGACGCCGCCGGATCGGCCCTTCAGGAAGGCAAGTTCGATCAGGCGGTCAAGGAGCTGGAGAAGCTCGAAAACCCGCCGCTCGACAAGAAAGAGGCGAAGACGCTCGAAGAGAAGCTCAAGCAGGTCGCGCAGGAGATGGGCAATGTCGGGCTCGGCCAGATGGCGGGAGCCGCCGGTGAGATGGCCGAGGCCGCCAAGGGGGCGTCGACCAACAAGTTCAAGAAGGCCAGCAAGACCCTCGCCGACCTGACCAAGGGGCACGCCGGCCGCAAGCGGATCATGAAAATTCTCGACGGCGAGATTGACTCGCTTTCCGAGTGCAAGGGGAAGTGCAACAGCGAATATGCCATGCGAGGCAAGAAGCCGTCGAAGTCGACCGAGTCGAGCCAGAAGTGGGGCCTGACCACCAGCGGCAACACCCTGGGCGACAAGACCAAGCTCCAGGCCAACCGGAAGATCGAGGAGATCACCGGCACCGAGGGGGAAGGGGGGTCCGAGATGGAGACGACCCACTCGCCCGAAGGGAAACAGCAGGCCGCTCGGGGGCTCAAGGACCAGTATCAAAAATATAAGAAGATGTCCGAAGATGTGCTCGATAGCGAGCCGATCCCCCTGGGCCATCGCCAGACCATTCGCAAGTACTTCGAGCTGATCCGTCCGAACGGGGGCGACGCTCGGATGACACCCGCCAGGGACGAGGCCGGGTCGTCTGAGAAAAAATAAGTACATAAGATTGAGAATCAATGGCCGATGACCGGGATGTTGCCTCATCCCGGCTCATCGGCCATTATCTATTGCTCAGCGATCATTTCAAACGGGACGAGGGTCGGGCGATGTACAAGAGGCCGATGGGTCGGTTGGGTTGGGAAGTCTCCGAGATCGGCTACGGGATGTGGGGCCTGGCGGGCTGGAGCGGGTCGGATGACGCCGAGTCGATCGAGTCGCTCCATCGGTCGATCGAGCTGGGCTGCAACTTCTTCGATACCGCCTGGGGCTACGGCAAGGGGCACAGCGAGGACATCCTGGGGCGGGTCGTTCGCGAGCACCCGGGCAAGGCCCTCTACGTCGCCACCAAGATCCCGCCCAAGAATTTCAAGTGGCCCTCGCAGCGAGGGTTCCCGCTCGACGACTGCTTTCCGCCCGATCATATCCGCGAGTATGCCGAGAAGAGCCTGAGTAACCTCGGCCTGCCTCAGATCGACCTGCTTCAGTTCCACGTCTGGGAAGACGAGTGGGCCAAGGACGAGCGCTGGCAGCGGGCGATGACCGACCTCAAGGATCAGGGGATCATCCGGGCCATCGGGATCAGCGTCAATCGATGGGAGCCCGACAACGTCCTCAAGACGCTGGAAACGGGCCTCATCGATGTCGTGCAGGTAATCTACAACATCTTCGACCAGGCTCCTCGCGACCGGCTCTTTCCCCTCTGCGAGAAGCTCGACATCGGAGTGATTGCCCGGGTTCCATTCGATGAAGGGACCCTGACCGGCACCTTGACCAAGGAGTCGACCTGGCCGGCCTCGGACTGGCGAAGCACCTACTTTGTCCCCGAGAACCTCGAAGCCAGCGTCGACCACGCCGAGGCGCTCCGGCCACTCATCCCGGCCGGGATGACCATGCCCGAGCTGGCCCTCCGCTGGATTCTGGCCGATTCGCGCGTCTCGACCATCATTCCGGGGATGCGGAAGAAGCGGAACGTCGAGGCCAACATCGCCGTCAGCGATGGCAAGGCCCTCCCGCTCGACCTCCTCGAAAAGCTCAAGGCCCATCGATGGGACCGGACCCCCACGGCCTGGTCGCAATAAGAAGAGTTGCCAATCGTCCCAAAAGAGCAAAGGCGATGGTCGATCCGTTATGGATCGACCATCGCCTTTTCGGTGTCGTTTTTCGCCTGGATCAGACCGAGACGAGATCCTGGGCGTCGTCCTCGACAAGGGAGAGCAGGAGCGATCGCGACTTGTCGCGGGTCTCGCCGATCGCCGTGACGTAGACGGCGGGATCGTCCTTGACCGGGCATTCGTGCTCGCAGATCCCGCAGCCGATGCAACGGTCCGGGTCGATGTAAGGCCGCTTGAGTTCGAGCTTCTCGCCCCATCGGTTGATGATCTCGATGTTGCGGGTGAAGATCGCCTTGGGGCTGACCGGGCAGACTTCCTCGCAGACCACGCAGTCGGTATCCATCGCCCAGGGAAGGCAACGCCCCTGGTTATAGAAGGCCGTGCCTGTCTTGATGGGACCTTTCGACTCGAACGGCCCGACGCCGAGTTTCTCGGCAATCGAGATTTCTCGGATCGCCCCGGTCGGGCAGACCTGGCTGCAAAGCGTGCAGTTCAGCTCGCACCAGCCCATCTTCGAGATCATGATCGGGGTCCAGAGACCCTCGACACCCCCTTCGAATAGCGCCGGCTGGAGCACGTTCGTCGGGCAGACCCGGATGCACTGGTCGCACTTGATGCAGCGGCGGAGGAACTCGTCCTCGGCGACTGAGCCCGGCGGTCGGATCACCGCGCGATTGAAGTTCTTGCGGACTCCACCCGAGAGCCGGGCCATCGGGAAGAAGAGGAGGCCGAAGGCCCCGGCCAGGAGCATCTGGCGACGGCCGACCTGAGGCAAGGCCACCTCGCTCGCCTTCCGGGGCAAGAAACGGAACTGAAGAGCGTCGTGCGGGCAGTCCTCGATGCAGTTCAGGCAGACGAAGCACTCGCTCTTGCGGAGGTCGGCGTGCGGGTCCGAGGCTCCTTCGCAGCTCTTGATGCAGAGGTCGCAGTCGGTACAGCGCACCGGGTCTCGGTCAATCCGCCAGAGAGCGAACCGGCTGAAGATCCCCAGCAACGCCCCGAGCGGACAGATCGCCCGGCAGAAGAACCGGGGGATGAACCAGTTCGCGATCAGAAAGCCGAAGAAGATCAGGCCGACGATCCAGGCTTGCCAGTATTCGCGAGGCTCGGTGTAAATCCCCTCCGACGCCATGTGGACCGTCGGCAAGACGCTCGTCGTCATCGACCGGACGGTCAGGGCGATCGGGTCGAGCAGGCCGATCTGCAACGAGCTATGCCCACCTTTGTGTTCCTCGGCCGCCTCGCTGAAACCGGTCCCGATCGCGTCGAAGACCCGTCCCGGCGAGGCCGCGATGAGCGCCACGAAGAGGACCAGTCCCAATCCGCCCGTAAGGTACTTGAGCGACTGCGTCCCGAGAACGCCACGCTTCAGACCGCGCGAGGCGAAGTCATAGAGTCGGCCCAGGCCATAGGCCAGACCGGCGACCAGGAACAGGCCGAAGATGATCTCGCTGGCCCGGTAACCGCCGGTAACTGGTGCTTCGCGATACGCTTTGACGATCCGGCCCGGCGCATCGAGAGCGGTCGGAATCATCCAGAGGCTGGCCATCGCGATCATCGCGGTCAAGATATAATATTTGATCGCGTAGATCTTGCGGTAGCGGTTGACCTCGATCATCTGCTTGGTGTTCCGGCGGTTGCCGATCCAGCCGAAGAAATGATGGAGGATGCCGAACGGACACATCCAGTTACACCAGACCCGGCCGAGCATCATCGTGATCGCGATGATGACCAGACCCCAGACCAGGTTACGGTAGAGCGTGTGGGTCGTCAGAGCGGTGGCCAGCGCAACCAGCGGCGTGGCTTCCAGGAACAGCGAGACCGGCCATCCTTTGAGGTAGCGGAGGTCGGTGATCAGCAGGAAAAACAGGAAGAGCCCGAGGAAGAGCACCTCGTAGGCTCGTCGGATCTTGACCATCAGCGAGGATCTCCCTCGAGGGGCTTGCGGGGCTTCTTGCGAGTCTTGGAGGTCCAGTCGTCCGCTCGGGCGAGAAGCCGGGCGATCGGTAGTTCAAATCCGGGGAGCAAGTCGGTTTGATAAGTCCCCGCCTCCTTGATGACCAAGGTGGCGACGCCTTCGGGCAGGTTGCGATAGACCGTCATGATACGCTGAAAACGATCGATAATCCAGTATTCGCGAACGCCGATGCCAAGATATTCGGCCCGCTTGATCTCGTAATCCGGGAGGAAGTCACGCTTCCTCGCCGAGGCGAATTCGACCACGATCGAAGGGACGTCCGTCTTGACGTCTGGGATTCGCCCCAGACCCGTCCAGATGGCGCGATCGGCTCGGCGACGATTCGGAGTGGAATAGATGGTCTGCTCGGAAAGGATCACGTCGCCGATCGATCCTCGTGGGTCAAATTCCTTGTAGAGCCGGACGAGGTATCCTAATTCCTCGTTGGGGTCGATCTCCGCATTGCCGGGCGGTGGCGTCACGATCAGGACCCCATTGATCAATTCGTAGCGTCGATGGCGGTCAAAGACATGGGCCGGGAGGTTGTCGAACTCCTCCGGGGTCATCAACAATCCCGATGACCCGAGACCGAGGCGAACCGTCATTCGGCGTCTGGTCTTCGATCCGACGACCATCGGTCACTCCTCAGTCGAACAGGATGCCCTTGAGATCGAGCACGAAACCGGGCAGAACATCCTCACCGGATAGGGTCGCGGGCTTTTGCAAAGTCTCGATCGGTCGTCCCGGCCGGTAGATCTCGACCAACCCCGTCTTCGGATGAAGCAACCAGCCGAGACGGACTCCCTGGTCGATGTATTCCACCATCTTCTCGCGAGCGTGCTTGAGTTCGTCGGACGGCGACGTGATCTCGACGACAAAATCCGGACAGGTCGGGGCGAATCGCTTGCGGAGCTTATCGGGCACCGCCAGCCAGCGGTCGCGGGCGATCCAGGCGGCATCAGAGGCCGTGACCTTGCCGTTGGGAAGGGTGAAGCCGGCCGAGGACTCGAAGAATTCGCCCGTACCATCGGCGTCGCACCAATTGCCCAACCGCTGAGTCAACTTGCCATTCTGATACCCCGATTCCGATCCCGACGGGGCCATGACGATTACTTCTCCCCTCGCCGATCGCTCCAGCCTCAGGAGGGGGTTCGCCAGGCAGAGCCGCCAGAACCCGCGAGGCGTGACGAAGAGGCCCGACTCGCGCGGGACCATCAGGGCGATGGCCTCGCGCTTGCGGGTCTTCGTCCCCGGACGTTGGCGAGGGGAGACACTCATACATTGATCTCGCGGGTCCACTGCGGACGCCAGTCCTTGCCGAGCCCCCGGGCGATCACCTTGTCGAGATAGATGATCTCGTGCCGCTGCTTGTCGAGCAGACGGGTGACGCACCAGGAGTCGACCGAGACGCTGTCGGTGCCGACGACGATCGTGTCGGACTTCTTGACGTCGTTGAGGCTGCCGCCGGTCGGCCCGTTTCGCATCAGGAGCTTGCGTCCGTCGGCGATCACCAGGGTCGGCTTCATCATCAGGGCGAAGTCGGAGATGATCCCGTGGATGTTCTGGTGGAACTGGTTGCGGGGGTTGCCCAGCAAGCCATACCAGTTCTTCATCGTGACCGTCGCCTTGCAGAGGTTATGGTCCTTGACCGGGGAGATCCCGATGACCTTGGTCGCCTCGCGGAACGGCCGGTAGAACATCCGCCAGGTGTTGGTGATGGTCTCGCCGCCGACATAAAGCTGTTCGAAGTAGCTGTCCTGCGGCATCATCAACTCGGCCCCGGCGCGGAGCGCGGCGTCGCCGACCTTGGTCTTGAAGAAGCAGCTTTCGGGATTGTTGATCGGATTATCGCAGACGATGACCTTGCGAGCGCCCGCTTCCTTGCAGAGCTTGACCACGGCGGAGACGGTGTCGGGCGAGGTGGTCGCGCCGAGGTCGGGATTCTTGTCGAAGGCGACGTTAGGCTTGATGACGACGACATCGCCCTTGGTGATGAAGTGGCGGACGCCGTTGGCGCCTCCCATCTCCTCCATCGCCGCCTTGACCATCTTCAGCGCCTGATCTTCGCGAGCCTGGGTCTCTTCTTCCTTCGAGGCGTAGCTCTCGGCCAGGAGCGTTGGCGAGCGGACGACGACCATGTTCGGTCGGCTGGCGTCGAGGGCGACCGAGTAATTCTTGAGCTTGACCGGGGGCGGCGGCTTGACACCTTCCATGCCCCACTGATCGCGGACCAGAAGCCCGGCCGCGACCGCTCCACCGGCGACGGCCGCGAAGCCGCCGACCTGCGAGACAAATTGCCGCCTCGAATACGACGAATCGGCGGGGGTGATCCCGCCGAGCCGTTCGAGGTTCTTTTGCTGGGTCCGCGTCAGTTTCTCGCTCATCGGAGAACCTCGGTGGGTAAGGGATTGATTCAAGGGCGGCGACTGGCGTGTGGGCGGGGCGAGGGGCATCTCTTCAAGGATCGACGTCAATCCTGTTCGCCTTCAGCCGGTTTCTCCGGTTTCTTCTCGGCCGGAGCCCCCTTGGGGAGGTTGTTCGGCAAGGATTTGACGAAGCCTCGGGTGAAGGCCTCGGCCTTGGTCCGGGCGTTGGCCTCGACGTTGGCGGCGTCGGCCGCGCCGTTGGCGCCGCCGATGACGTTGCCTTTGCGGAAGACGGCATCGACCAGGCCGATGCTGGCGCTGATGAACATCTGGTCGGCGCCTTCAGCCTCGATCATCTTGGGGTCGCCGCCGTTCTGCTTGGCCGAAGCGACATATTTCTCGAAGATCGCCTTGGCCTCGTCGACCGAGGCGTAAGGTCGAAGGAAACCCTGCCAGGTCACCGAGCCGTCCTTGAAGTCGGCCATGAAGACGTCGGAAAGGAAGCTATAGCCGAAGACATCCTGAGCCACATAAGTCGGCGCACCGCGATTTTGACCGGTCGGGAACAGGGCGTAGATGGCGTCCTGCATCGCCGAGGCCTTGGTCGGTCCCGGCTGGTCTCCTTCGCTGTGCTCGGGGACCTGCTTGGCGGCGATCCGCTTGGCCATCTCCAGAGAGAAAGCGGCGAACTTGGCGTCAGGAGTGGTCGAGACGATCTGGGTGTAATAAGGATCGGCGTAGAACAGCAGGCTACCGGCCGAGGTATATCCTTCGGTGCCGACCTTGACCGGCTCCGATTGCTCGGGCTTCTCCGAGTTGTATTTCGACTGGGCCCGGAACGGCTTCGTGTGATCGAACTCGAAGATATAGACCTGGACCTCGTTCGAGTCGTCACCGATCGGGTGATACGAGGTATAGGCCATCCCGTCGACGTTGTTCTGGGTGAAGCTCTCGGCCCGGCCGTCGATCTTCTCGAAGAGGTTATCGGCGTTGAAGGTTTCGAGGTGTTTGTTGCCGTACTTGCTCACCTCCCAGCCGGCCGGAATATCGACCAGTGGCAGCATCGAGGCCAGGGGCCGCTGGGGCTGAGGGACGCCGGCCAGCTCGGTCTCCGCTTCGGCCTTGGGCAAACCGGCGGCGGCGGGAGCGGCCGGGGCGGCGGGGGCCGATGCCGTGGTCGATGGCATCGATCCCGGCATCATGACGTAGCCCGGCGTCGAAGCGGGGAGGGCCGCCGGTGGCGCGGTGAAGTCCATCAACTGCTGGGGACCGTCGAGGGCGATCTCACGGCGGATGCTCGCCAGTCGCTGGAGAACGTCCGGCAACGCTTTGGCCGTCGCGGGCGACTGACTGCAAGCGGCTCGCATGACCAGCATGGCTTCATCGAGCTTCTTGACGTCGTTTACCAGATTCTTCTTGATCTCGGCCAGCTCCGCCATCTTCTTCTTGACCGCGTCGTCGGCTTCTTTGAGAGTCTTGTATTGCCGCCCTTGTTCCAGGACGGACCAGGTCTTGTTGGGGTCGAACTCGTAGCGATCCTTGTCGAAGAACTCGCTCTTGATCACCAGGGCCGCGAAGATCGAGGGGATGCCCATCACAAGCATCATCCCGACGACGATCGACGAGAACTCGGGCTTCATCATCACCCGGCCTCGCCTGGCCTTGAACCAGTCCATCCGGCCGAGGATCGCGAAGACGATCGGCGTGGTCGCGATGGCGATCATCGCGGCGAAAAGGGCGAGCGCCTGGACCGGCGACGAGCTGAAATACTGGGAGAGCTTGGAGATCACGACCGAGCCCTTCGATGGTGGAGACTCGACCCGGTCCCGGGCCGAAAGTGTTGAACCAGAGTTTCACCAGGCCATCTCAGCATTATAAGCGACCTTCGTGTCCATGGGCAACGAAGGAAATGAGCGACAACCCCGGATCATTCGTCCCGATCAGCCGGGTTGACAGGTTGCCGGGCGAACCACACGCTGGAAGAGGAAACCTCGGACCTTCTCCAAGACCAGGCTCAACCGACCCCATGTACATCCCCTTCGGCCGGATGACCCACCACCGGACGCTCGGTCGAGTCGCCGATTTCTGCCCGTTTTGCCGGGGGCTCCGGCCCTTCCGGATTCTTCAAGTCGACAGCATCCGTTACTTTTACATGCTGCCGCTCGGCGGCCGAATCTCGATCGGCCAGTCGAAGGTCTGCGAGTCGTGCGACCTTTTGAGTCCCTCGCAGGTTGAGAATTACTCGACTCTGTCCATCGACCCTGATGCCGACCTCGATGCCCTGATCGTCGAGACGAACCCCAACATCCGCCGCAACTGGGCTTCCCGGCTCCTGTTAGAAGAGCGGATCGCTAACCGCAAGATCACGCCGGGAGAACGAGCGGGGCTACTCCGCGAGCCCTTCGAGATGGCAGCCCAGGTTCTGGCCCGCCGCGATCAAGAGGGCAAGCTCGACATTCCTAGTGGCCTGGGCTGCCTGTCAACAGCGCTGGTGCCAATCGCCTGCATGTTGTTCTTGCCGATGGTCTGGAAGACCTCGGGCGACTCGATCGAGACCGTCGCCGTGGTGGCCGGGGGATGCTGTCTGGCCTTTGCTGTGCTTGCGATCGTGACCGACGCCCGGCGTCATGCCCGTCGGGCGATCGTGCCCAGGTTGGTCCAGTCACTTCGACCGCTCGACCCGTCCGTCGAGGAGATCGAGATGATCCTCGATTCGTTTCGCCAGGCGAGAGCCCCGCTGGCCGAGGTCGTTCATCCCCGCGACCTCACGAACCGACTGCTCGACCACTGGGATTGATCCGGTCCCATCTATCGACTGAATGAGTTGACATCGATGTAGCGATAAGTCCCGCCCGTCAGCCTGGCCAGAGTCTTGAGCTGAGGCGAGCCGCCCCGGTCGGTCAGCTCACCAAACTCGACCGCCTGAATACGCGTCTTGCCGGCCTCGGCGACGAGTTCGGCGACATCCTGACGGGTCATGAGCTGGGCATCGGTCAGGAAGAAGATCACCTCCGGCTGGAGCTTGAACGCCGCCCGGAGCGCCAGCATGTGGTCGGTCCCGCCGTCGGCGTGGACTCCTGAGAGCAAGGTGCGAACCCTGGCCTTGTTCGAAGGGGTCGCGGCCATCATTCCCTGGTGTCCGCTCGGGTCGGTGAAGACCTGGGCGTCCAGGTTGTAGAAGACGATGGCGAAGCGAGCGTCGGGGGCCAGCCGACCCAGGCTGGCGAGCAGCTCGCGCTTGGCCACGTCGAGCGACCCTCGAAAGATCATGCTCCCCGAGCAGTCGATCACGTAGGCGAACGATCCGCCTCGCTCGCGGAGCCCGAAAAATTCGGTGCCGGGTCCGGTTCCCTTGCCGCCCCCACCGATCACACTTCCCCCCTGACCCGCGCCTTCCCCTGTCCCCGTCCCGCCGAGCAGACCCAGCCCACTCATCGAAGGGCCCGGCAGGGTCTCGGTGGTCATCTCGGCCGAGTCTCGGGTGGGCAGGATTTCGGAGATGAGGGCATCGGCCGCGGCGTCGCGAGTAGGAGGAGCGGGCATCCCGGCCTCGGCGGAGATGTCGGCCGAGCGGCCTTCGGGCTGACCTGTTCCCCCGGCGCTGTCGGCCTTGGCTCGATTGTCGGTTCCTTCCAGCTCCCCCTGAAGCGCCCGGCCCGGCCCCGGCTCGATCCGAGGGCCAGCCACCCGGAACGCCACGACCGAGGCCACGGCCAGCAGCAAGACATGAACCAGGAGCGAGAGCACCAGTGCCCTCGGATCGGTCAAGGGAGAGCGCTGAAGCCTGGTGATCGTCGCGACCTCGTCGATCGACTCGTCTCGCTCGGGGTAGTCATCCTGATTCATGGAAGATTCCCTTCAAAATCCGACCCGCCGTCGACGAACAGGGGAGGAGGATCGAGCGGTCGGGAGAAGTTCGAAGGCCGGGCGTAATGTCGACCCGCCAGGATCAAGACGACCACCAGAGTCAGCACCCCGGCCACCCACCACTCGGTCGTCGACCCCTGGTACAGACCCTGATCGAGACTGATGGCCAAGATCGTCGGCGGCGACGGACCCACCATCAAAGGGGCGAGCCGAGGGACGTCGCCCGAGTCATACTGGATCCGGCGGAGATACGTTCCCGAGAACCGGACGAGGACTCCGATGGTCGGGATGGGTTCGCCGATCGGCTGGGGACAGACGAGACAGAACGGGTCGCCCACCGTCGAGACAACCCAGATCTCGACCAGCGGCGGGAAATCCTGAAAGCGGGGCTGGCGAAAGATCCGGGCGACTCGCCCTTCCACCTGAACCATCTGCCCGGCATAAGCTTCGGAACGATCCCAGAGGTCGCGGAAAGTCACCCTTGGCGCCGATCCCGTCGGCTTCGCATTCAAGGCCGCCCGGTAGGCTTCGAGGTCCGCCAGGCTGAGCGGAGAATCCTCGGCGACGGCCTCTGTGGTCAGGAGGGACAGTCCAAGTCCGAGAAGTCGGATCAGAGCGAGGCAAGCCCGGTTCATGGTCCGGTCCTCGAGCTTCCGGCATCACCTGGATCAGCCAGGCGGATCGAGGCGACTCCGACGACGTTGCAAATCCCCATGATCCGGGCGGCGACTTCGTAACGAAGTCGGTCGTCGGCCGAGATCCGGACCCGGAGCGGTTTACCGTCGAGGATCGCCGCGTAGCGTCGGAGTCGGTCGCCCAGAGCGTCGATGTCGGGAAGGAGGGAGTCGCCGAGTTTGAGCGACTTCAGGTCGCCGAGATCATCGGCCTCGGCCCGGATCTTGAGGTCGTTTTCGAGATCCAATTCGGATCGTCGAGGAGGGGTCGTCCGGGCCTGACCTGCGGGAGAGCCGGGCAGGGCGATCGGGATGGTCGGCAGATAAAGGTCGAGGCGACTCTCGGCGGTCGGCGACTGAAACGTCAGGATGAAAAAGGCGAGGAGCTGAAACGCCATGTCGAGCATCGGCGTCACTGGGAACTGGATCTCCTCGGCGCTCTCGCCCTGCTTCGATCGAAGTCGGCCTTCGCGGGTCGTCATGGCTGAGGCCCTCGAAGAACGATCAGCGTGAACCTGGCGAAGCCTTGTTGCTGGGCGGTCGCCATGAGGCCGCGAACCGCGCCGAACGCGACGGCCTTGTCGGCCCGGACGACCACGAGAGTGGGAAGTTCTTCGTCTTTCCGACCGATCGAACCGAGGCCGACCCGACGCTTCCGGGCCTGATCGGCCCACCAGGTGGTCGCCGAACTGTCTTCGAACCGACGGCCCTCGGCGATGAGTCGCCCCTTGGCATCGAGAGTGACCACGAGTCGATCCAGCCCGAGGTCACCGCCGGGGAGGGCCGAGGGTGCCGTGGGCAGCTTGACCTCGGCGGCGGCCCCTTCGATCTTGGTCCCGAAGTGAATCAACATCATGAAAAACGTGATGAGCTGGAGCACCACGTCGAGCAAAGGGGTCAGGTTGAGCTGGAACGACCCTTCCGCCCTCGATCGATTCCGGTATGCCATGGCTCGGCCTCCCTCGCGGGTCAATTCACGAGGTGGTCGAGGCGGGACCCGGGCGATGCTGGGGTGAGACCGCCGAGGCCGCGAGCGGGTGCGGCGCCCGGATCCCCGGACCGAATTGCTCGAGAAGTGTCTCGGCCGCCAGCGCCACTTCCAGCGAAAGCCTCGCGATCCGGTTGCGGAACATCGCGTGAAAAAAGATGGCCGGTATCGACAGGGCAATTCCTTCGAGCGTCGCGAACAGAGCCGTCGAGATCCCGGCGGCGAGATCGCTGGCCTGCGGCGAGCCGCCTGCCGTCGCGATCACCCGGAAGCTCAGGATCATCCCGTAAACCGTGCCGACCAGTCCGATCATCGGACCCAGGGTGCCGACGGTGGCCAGGTAGGTCGTCCGGTGTTCCATGGCCATGGTCGCGTCGTCGTTGGCCAGCTCCATGGCCCGCTGAGCCGGTCCTTGACCCGAGGGCAGCTTGCGGACCCCGGCCGAGAGGACTCGACCGAGGAACGAGGGGCTCTCGGAGAGCTTCTGATAGGCCTCGGTGTATTGCTTGAGCGTGAGGAGGTCGCCCACGTCGCGAACCAGGCGATCGGGAATGGCGACCGACCGGCGGTACTCCATCGACATCCAGGAAATCAAGGCGATCAGATAAAACGACATCACCAGAATGACCAGGCCGATCGGCCCCGAGGCTTCATACATCCACCAGAAAATGGACTTCGAATCCTTGGCCTTGGCTTTTTCCGCCGACTCGGCCGCGACCCGGCTCGAATCCTGCCCGAGAGCCGGCCGGGGCGGATTGAGGAGAAGCAGGAAGCCCAGGAAAATGGAGATCAAAACCAGACGAAAAACCATGTCACCAGCTCTTTTTTTGCGCCTGATCCCATCACCCGGCGGAAGAAAGCGACGGCCGGATTCACGGCCGTCGCTTTCTCAACCAAATCAGACCGGAGAGCTTACTCTCCGGCTGGCACGAGCTTGTGAATCCTGCCATCGAAGGCAAGGATGAACATCTCGCCGGCGGCGTCCTCGCCAAAGCCGGCGATCGCCAGCTTCGACTTGTTCACGTCGGTCAGTTCGCCGGCCTCGACGGCCTGCCCGTCCTTGGCCTTGACGCCCCAGATCCGGCCGGACTGGAAGTCGCCATAGACGTAAACGCCTTCGAGCGCGGGCAGGGCTTTGCCCCGGTAGACGTAGCCTCCCGTGATGCTCTGGCCGAAATCCTTGCGCTTGGGATCGTCGTTGGGACCGTGGGGATACTCGACGATCGGCTTGCTGACCTTGCTGGCGGTGTCGACCTTCTGTCGGGGCTTGAACGGGTGGAAGGCCTCGTTGACGCTCCAGCCGTAGTTGCCGCCGTTCTCGATGATGTGGACCATCTCGTACTTGTTCTGGCCGACGTCGCCGGCCCAGAGGGCGCCGGTCTCCTTGTCGAACGTGAACTTCCAGACATTCCGGAGGCCGATGCAGTAGACCTCGGGGGCCCAGTGCGAGAACTTCGAGTCGCGGACCTTCGGATTATCCGAGGGGATGCCGTAGGGCTTGCCATCGGAGGGGTGGTCGACGTCGATCCTGAGGATCGAGCCGAACCAGTCCTTGGGATTCTGGCCCGTGGTCAGGGGATCGTCGGCGGCACCACTGTCACCGAGGGAGATGTAAAGGTAGCCGTCGGGGCCGAAGGCGATGCAGCCACCGTTGTGGTTCTCGAACGGGTCCTTCGCCGAGACCCAGATTCGCTCCTCGGTCGAAGGGTCCGCCTTGCGCGGGTCGTCCTTGGAGACCTTGAACCGCGAGACAACCGAGTGCCGCTCGTGGTTACCATTGACCAGGTCGTGTGCCGAGTAGTAGACGAAGAACTCGCCATTCTGCTTGTACTTGGGGTGGAACGCCAGCCCGAGCAGACCCTCCTCGTTCCCCTTGTTCATGGGGTCGGGAAGCTTGAAAAACTCGTTGAGGTCGGTCGTGTCCTTCTCGTCGGCGAAAGACTGGATCGTCCCCTTGTGCTGCTCGGCGACGTACAGCAAATTGCTGCCATCATTGGGATACGCGAGAGCCACTGGCCGGTCGAACTTGAGGTTGGGGAAGGCCACCTCGGTCTTGAGCTTGGGCAGGCCGTCGGCCTGGGCGATCGTCCCGACCAGGGAGATCAGGAGGGCCGAGGCGAAGCCAAGGCCTCGGATCGAGGCTCGTCGAGCGGAGTGAGAATCGAACCGGTGCATGCCATTCCTTTCCGATCGAACTACGCCCCAGAAGGGCGGGAGCGGGGGCGGGACCGCTGCGATCATCGTACGCGAGCCGGCCAGGCCCGGCGCGGGGAATCACCCCAACAGCCCCTAGTAGACCGAATCGGCCCGGGTCCGTCAAATCTTCGACAAGCGCCACAAAGGCCATCGGGGAATCGAAATCTGCCGGAGGCTCCCGACAGTTCAAGGTCGATCGGGACTGACGTGTCCCGGTTCTCTGCCCAGAGCGACCTGGACCGGGATCGCGACGTCCCAGAGGCGGATCGTCGAATCGTAACCGCCTGACGCCAGGGTAGCCCCATCCGGTGACCACGCCAGCGAGAGGACCTGGCAGTCATGGCCGGCGAACTTCGCGACTTCAGCTCCGCTGGAGAGGTTCCAGACCCGGATCGTCCCATCCCAGCCGGCGGCCGCGATCCTCGCCCCCTCCGGTGAAAATCCAATCACGGCCGAGCCGCAAAATCCCTCACCGAGCGTGAACTTCGGCGCACCCGACCCGGTCTCCCAGATCTTGAGCGGTCCGCCTCCGCCGGCGGCGATCATCGAGCTATCGGGGGAAAACGCCACACAGCTAAAACCTCGCGACTCACCGAGCAAAGTCTGTTTCAGGCGACCGGTCGAGGCCTCCCAGATCCGGATTTTCAGGTCCACCGCGGCGGTCGCAATCGACCGGCGATCCGGAGCAAACGCGGCCGAGATCGCCGTCTGTTCCGAAGCCGGCAGCCATTCCGATCGTCGCTCGATCGGACCCCGTACCCGAATCGGGTTCCCGCCGGAGGCCTCCATGATCACCCGGACCACTTCATCGCGAACGCTTTCAAGGCGGACCTGTCGCGTTTTTCTCGGTGTCGAGTCGCCAAGTTCCCAGATTTCCACCGGCGCTTCGAGTCCTCCCACCACCAGTTTCCGACCTTCATCGGTCCAGCCCAGAACGAATCGAGGTCGATTGGTCTCGCCTTCAATCGATCGGACCGAGCCCGTCTCTCGATCCCAGATCTTGATGATCGGGCTGAACCCGGAAATCGCCAGCTTTCGACCGTCAGGCGACCAGGCCAGGGCGAAAACCGGGCACTCTCTCCCGGCAAGCGTGGCCCGACAGGCCGCAACCGAACTCGGATCTTGCTCCTCTGAGCCTTCCGAGGAAAACCAAATCAGAATCAGACCCAGAGCGACCAGGCCCAAAATTCCTATCAGAGAAGGGAACCAGCCAGCCGACCGAGACCGCGCTTTCGCCAACGCATCCTGTTCCGAATCATGCATGACGAGGTCTCCGGGAGACTCCTTCTCAAAATCTGATCCGGATCTTAACCAATTATTAACAGGAGGTACAGAAATTCTTCACAATATCTACTCGGAAAATTCTTTCGAGCAGAAAACGACCCTCTCTCGCGGGTTTCATTTCTTCTCTGCGATTTATCGGCGGTTGAAAAGCGACCTGGCTTCCTGCCGATCGCTTGATGAGGCGATGTCTTTGCTCTCAGGAAGCAGGAAAATCGCAGAGTGAAAGCACATGATCGCGGCTTCCATCATTGGCCCAACCGTCGAGCTGGGCAGTGTCCTTCAACTGTTGACCACGCCGACGGTCGACCGCGAGAAAGGCGGAGGACAGATCCGACAGAGAAGTAAGATCACCCCAGAGTTTTTCGAACTGGACGACCGGGAAGACATCCTCTTGCCCGTGCCCCCAGCGTCGTTTGACATCCTTGATCGTGACATAGGTGGGAACCCGAGCGGCCATGGCTCGGATCGCGGCGGCGACCCGGGAGGGGTTGTTTTTAAGGTCGGATCGAGTCAGACCGAAGGCTTCGAGAAGTCCGTGAATGTTTACCCATGTCGTCAGGGTGTTGTAGTATCGGAGGCGAAATTCGACATCCTCGCGAGGTTGGGCCAGCCCTTCGAGCAATCGGAGTCGGCCGGCCACCCGGGCCAGACCGCCGCCTCGATCCTCGATCCGCCGAGGGATGACCTCGGTCGAGAGCGTGGCCCCTGTCTCGATCACCAGGCCGAGCACGCCGGGGTCGATGTTGGCTCCTAGCGTGTCGATGTTGTGGACCATCAACCAGTTGAGGTTCGGGAATTCATCGAGGAGTCGGTCGAGAACGCCATTCCGCAGGAGCGTGGGAACCTCGTAGAAGTGGCCGGGCGGGTTAAATCGCTGGATCGGCACGTTGTCCGTGTAGTCGGCCCCTTCACCCTTGGATCGGGTCCAGTCCAGGATGGCCCGACGTCCGGCGTCGCGAACCTTCTGCTTGTTCTCGTCGAGGATCTCGTGCGAGCCCTCTTCCCAGAGGAACGTGAGGTCGCGGGCCATCGGAATCAGGCGCTGGCCGATCGACTGACCCCGGGAAAGCAAGACCGGTCCATCGTGACCGTAGTGGCCCGTCCGGGAGAGGTGGCGTTCGATCGCCTGGTGCGTCAAGAAACTGGTGGTGACGACATGGGGGATCGGGACCTCGAATTCGCGCTGAACTTTCCGGGTCTTGGCCAGGTGAAGCTCGAGGAACGACCGATGCTTGCCGGCGAGCATGACGAACGGGTTGACGGCCTTGACCACCCCCGCGCCGGTTGTCCATCGGCTACCGACACCGGCGGCGAGCGAGACCACCGCCACCTCGCCATTGCGGATCGCCGCTTCTCCCTTCCGGAGGGCGGAATCCGGGAAGGGGCCTTGCGCGAGGGTCAGGTCCTGGTCGTCGACGTCCTGGATCTCCAGGTCGACCGGCAAGCGATTCCTCGCCAGTCCGATCCGACCACGTCGGAGATCATCGCGGAGCTGTTCGTGCTGGACGGGGTCGAAACCATTTTCGAGTCGGATCGTCCCGGCCAGGCGATCCCAACGCTCCGAGGCATTCTCGCCCGACCCTCGGGTCACGGGGAACAGGTTGTTGATCATCGTCCGGAAGACGCCGAGCAGATCGCCGGTGCTCTGGCAATGATTGGCGAAGTGGTCGACGTCCGCCTTCCGGGTCGTGTCGAGTGACCCGGTTCCGTCCGCGATCATCCGGGGGACCTGGAGCGTGTAATATCGCGGGGGCATCATCGCCTCGCCACCCGTGAGGAGGTCGGCGAAGGTGCCGTGTGGATTGATCCGGAAGTCGTAGACGACGGGTTCCATCGCGAAGGGAAGGGCGTCGTCGAGGGTCTCCTTGACCCGCTTCATGATCGCGGCCGCCTCGTCCAGAAACGTGGCCTTTCGATGAGGCGCGACGAAGAAGGCCATCCCGCCACCCGACATCCCACCGAGCATCAAGAAGCCCCAGAAATCCTTGCCCAGGGCTTTCTTCGCCTCGACGATGATCGACTCGGTGAACCGGTTGCTCACCCAGGGAATGATCCCTTTGATCGGTCCTTCCCAGTTCTGCGTGGTCAGCTCGCCGAGCTTCTGGATATCGGAGGTTCGGACCGCCTCGACGATCTGGTCAAAGATTCGCAGGGCCTCCTTCCGGCCTTGCCATTCCGTCTGGCTCCGGAGCAAATATTTCTCCGTCACCATGTTCAGGATCGGGCCGACGTTCTGGGCCATCCCACCATGAATCAGGATCAAGCTCTCGGCGAGAGCCTGATGAAAGGCCGGGGGTTGTTGACCGGTTCTGGATTCGCCCAGGATCTGGTGGCGAGGGAGGAGCCGCCCCCGGCTGATCCCGAATTCCGGGTCGCCCTCGACGCTGGGGACTCCGGTGATGATCTTCACACCCGGGAAGACACCCCCCGAATCCTGCCAGCCGCCTCCCGAACCGCCGATCCACTCGCCCAGGATCGCCCGGGTCACCACCACCGGCGCCTCCTCGGGATCGAGCATCCCCGTGAGGTTTCTCGACTGGCAAGTCGCCCGCATCAGGGCCGAGATGACCGACGCCAACAAGTTCGTCGAGACCGCCAGACGCGACCCTTTGGGAATGTCGTTGACCTTGCAAACCACCTCGACCCCATGACCGGGCCGGACGATCGACGCCAGCAGATCTTCCAGACCGACCGCCGTTCCTTCGAGCGATGCCGGGAGCAAGCCCGAGGCGATGACTCCGGCCTTGATCAGGCCGAGATAGTCGTTACCGAAGTTGAACAACTCGTCGAGAGTCGTCACGTCCTTGCAGGCATTGAGATCGATGCTGGTCAGCCGGATCAACGGCTCCGAGATCACCCGGACTCGGGTCTCGATGGGAGGGATGGGCTGGGCGTCGCGGCCGTGAACGCCCAGATCGACCGAGATGTTGAGGACCCTTGCTCCCTCGGGATAGTCCATCCCCAGGAAAAAAATGTCGGACCAGGCCGAGTGCGAAAGATCGAGGCGGACCGGAGTCCGCTCGATCAGGATCGGGAAGAGTCCATCCTCCGTCGAGCGATCGAGAAGCCGAGGGTGAAGCCGGATCGGGTGCTCGGGCACCTGGCCGACCCGAAACATCCAGCGGTTCCCCTTCGCACTTCGGACCGACCGCCGGACCTGATCGGCCAGGGTTTGATAGGTGATCCGCTCATAGACCTGAGCCAGAGCGCTGAGGATCGATCCGTTGGGCCCGCTTCGTTTCAGGACCGACCGGAACGAGGTGATGGCCTGCTCGAACCGTCGTTCCATCAGGTCGAGATAGCCATCAAAGGGGATCACCCCGCCCGAGTCGAGGTCGGACGAGTCCTGGAGCCGGTAACGATAGATCGCATGGAGAAAGATCGAGGCGCGGACCCGCTCGTAAAGGTTCTCGGAATTGCGGCGAAACGTTTCGAGTTCATCACAGGTCTGGAGGACTTCGACCGTGGAAAGGCCGTCGAGAAGATCCTGGATCGACCGGTCGCGGAGGTTCGGCTCCAGGCTGGTGATGGTCTCGATCAGCGGATTGGTCGCGGTCGGGGTGGCCGGCAAAGGAGGCTCTCCTCGGTGATCGATGAGTTTGCTGAGGGTTGGCCTGCGTCCGGCAACCGACTAGCTGCGATCCGGAACCCTGACGGAATCGCCAACCGGGTTTTGCTCGATCCGGATCACCGACTCGAGCAGCGAGGTCAGCATCTCCTGCCGGTCGACCCCGGCCAGGGCCATGGCGATCTGGGCCTCGACGACTCCGAACTTGACGCCCAGGTTATAGCGAGCTCCACTGGTCTCGACCGCCAGGTAGCGCTCGCGACGCACCAGCTCGTTCAGGGCCGTGGTGAGCTGGATCGAGCCCAACTCGCGGCGATCCTCGTGGATCAGTCCTTCCAGGAGGTCGAACACCAGGGGCGTCAGGACGTGCATCCCGAAGAAGCAAAGGTAATGACCCGCCCGGAGCCCTGGAATCTGCAAGCGAAGCTCGGCGATGGTCGGGTTGGGCTTCTCGATGATCTCGTCGATCGAGTAGACGTCGGGATGTTCGTGATTTCTCCGGCCGCTGATCGTGCCGTACTGATGGATCAGGTGCTCGCGGGTCGCCTGCACGGCCGAGACCGAACAGCCTTCCTTCTCGGCCAGGTCGATCAACTGTCGGGCGCAACGATGCTCCTGCCTCGACACATACACATGGTCGCCCAGAAGAAGCAGGAACGGCTGATCGGCGACGAAATCGCGGGCGCACCAGACGGCATGTCCATAGCCCAGCGGTTCCTTCTGGACCGCGAATCGAAGCTTCCTGGCCAGTTCATCCATCCGAGTCGCCTGGGCCTCGGCCCAACCATGATTCGCTCGGCGGAGGTTGGCGGCGAAGGTCTCGAACCGCATCCGATAGAACGACTCATCCTCCGGCGCGGCGACGATGCAAAGCTCCTCGATTCCGCTCTCGATCGCCTCCTCGGCGATGATCTGGAGCACCGGCTTGGTCAGCCCGTCGCGGTCGACCAGGGGCAGCATGGCCTTTTGAACGGAGTCGAAGGCTGGATATTGCCGGGCACCTCGCCCCGCCGCCGTGATGACCGCCTTCGTGATCCGCACTTCGACTGACCTCCTGAAAACGGATGCGTCCCTGCTCCGTCCGGGCTAGAAATCCGAACTTCCTACCATCATCGGAGCGAGGCGATCCTAGCAGACCAAATCGAGGGAGTCCAGTATCCGAGACGCTGGCCCCTTGACTCGGGCGGTGCCGGGATGTATCTTTTTCCTACGCCCCCTGAGCGAGAGGGGATGTAGCTCAATTGGTTAGAGCACCGGCCTGTCACGCCGGAGGTTGCGGGTTCGAGCCCCGTCATCCTCGCTAATCCGATGGTCAAACCCCCGGGAAACCGGGGGTTTCGTGTTTCAAGCTGATGGATTGAAAAACGAGATGATTTGCCGATCGGTTGGAGCGATTGTCGTCATCCGGCAAAATTTGAGGGTGAGGGTAGCGGACGATCCACGGGATTCGCCCTGGACATCCCTCCCGCCTCGATGGTCCTGACCAGGATCTCGGCGACGATCGGCGGGCTCAGGCTGTCGGAGTCGAGAACGAGGTCGTAATTGTGCGGGTCGTGCTCGTCGTGGCGGTACATGGTCCAGACGAAATGGGAGCGTCGGCGGTCGAGGTCGAGTGCGGCTCGACGAGCGGTCCGGACCGAGACACCCATCCGATCGGCCAGCCGGATGGCTCGGGTCTTTAACGGCGCGACAATTCGGACGCTCAGGGTTTCTACGCGAGGCAGGAGGAAACCAGCTCCTCGACCGATGACGATCGATTCGCCAGCCCGACCGATCGCCTCGACCAGCTTGGCCAGATGGTCGAGATACGCTTCCTGGGGGGCGTAATGCTCCTCGCGGAGCGGCAAGATCCAGTCTTGCACGACGCTCGGGGCCAGCTCATCGAGCGCCCGGACCTCGTCGGCCGAAATTTCCATCCGGTGGGCGATCTCCTCGACGATCTCGTGGTCGAAGACCTTCCAGAGGAGTCGGTCGCCGACCATCTGACTGATCAGACCCGCGCCCGAGCCGGCCTCTCGACTGATGCAGATGTTCCGGAACCGGGCCACGGGCTCGGGAGGACCGGTCGGTTCCTTCGGCTTGGAGACCTTGCCGAAAAACCATCGAGACAGGGCTCCCGGCCAGGCTCGAAGCCTGGGTCGATCGGTACTGGCATTTTCGGGCGAAAGATCGGGCGAGGCCATGGCGGATCGGTCCTCGAGGTCGCTGATCCACCCAGTCTAGAATCCACCTCCTCGAAAGGAAAGATGGCCTCTCCGACAACTCTCGATCCTGTCATTCTTACAAGCAGGGCAGGACGAGGAACTCCAAGAAAATCATTCGAGAATTTCTCAAGTTCGCCATGGGAAAGGTTTACGATCAGTCTGCCCCGGTTCCGAACATCGACCGGCATGGTCTTTGCCTTGAACCTTTCTCGACAACCGCCCGCCGCCGAGGTGAGCTCAGGCCGAAACGTGGTCGGGCGATCGATCGAACAGGAAAAGAGGGACGCATGATGCGAAACCGTCGACACACTCTCCTCTGGATGAAGGATCTTCTCGACCACATGAATCAGTGTCATGAACAGCTCCAGTGGGCGGCCGACGGTCCCACCGAAGCTTACCTGGCAGAAACCCTGATGGTCGACCTCTCGGAATGCCAGAAGCTTTGCGAACAGCTCAAGCCGACCAGCCGTAAAATCCCGAGCCTGGCCGCTTCCGCCTGAACAGACCGGAAGCGGTCTCGACCCTTGCGATCGATCGACGTGGCGGATACCGTGGGTCGTGTTTTTCTCGACCCGGAGCCTTCTCGCCATGATCTCGCCCGAATCGCGTCCCGTCCTCGAATTCACGGTCGATTCTCTCCGGGTCGTGGTCCATGAGGACCGGGCGACAATGGGTCGGGCCGCCGCCATCGAGGTGGCCCAGGCGATCGCCGATCGCCAGGCTCACGCACCCATCGCCCGGGTCGTGTTCGCCGCGGCGCCGAGCCAGAATGAATTACTCGCGGCCTTGGTGGCCTATGACGGAATCGACTGGTCGCACGTTCACGCCTTCCACATGGACGAATATCTCGGGATCAGTCCGGACCACCCGGCCTCGTTCCGCCGCTATCTTCAAGAGCATCTTTTTCGACTCGCCGGGCTCGACGAGTCGAGGCTCCGCCTGATCGAGGGCGAGTCCGCCGATCGGCCGCTCAGGACGGCTCTAGCTTACGAGGAGAAACTCCTCGACGAGCCGACCGACATCGTCTGCGCGGGGATCGGCGAGAACGGCCACCTCGCCTTCAACGATCCACCCGTCGCGGATTTTCTCGACCCGGTCCTGGTCAAGGTGGTCCGACTCGACGCCCTCTGCCGTCGTCAGCAACTCAACGACGGCTGCTTCGACCGGCTCGAAGACGTACCCACTCACGCGTTCACCCTGACGATCCCCGCGCTGATGCGAGCGAAGGTGGTCTCGGTGGTCGTCCCTGGTCCTCGGAAGGCCGAGGCGGTCCTGGCGACGATCCGGGGGCCGATCGGCGAGTCCTGCCCGTCGACGGCCCTTCGCAATCATCCGGGGGCTGTGCTTCATCTGGATCGCGAGTCGGCCCGTCTGCTTCTCTGAACCTTTTCAAGGAAGCGACTTCCGCCAGCGGAGCAGCTCGGCCTGAAGTCGGGCCGTCAGCTCGGGCTGTTCGGTCGCCTGATTCCTCATTTCCTGGGGGTCCTGGGCCAGGTTGTAGAGTTCGACGCCGGAGCCGTCCGCGTTGACGAGGAGCTTCCAGTTCGCTTCGAGGATGGCCAGGTTCGGCGATCTGTTCTTCGCCATCGGGTAGGCAAATGAGGTGGCGTTCCGGCCGTATTCCCAGAAGAGGGGTCGAGTTCTGACCGGCTCGGACTGCCCTGAAATCGCCTGGGAAAGATCCTCGCCGTCGCCGTGATATCCGGCTGGCAGAGTGGCTCCCGCGATCTTTGTCAACGAGGGGAGAAGGTCGACGGCGCTCAGGATCGTCGAGTTGTTGACGCGCCCAGGAGCCACAAGCCCCGGTCCCCAGGCGATGAATGGAAGCCGGATCCCGCCTTCATAAAGGCTGAGCTTGCTTCCTCGAAGCTGGCGAGTCCGGGCCTGCCCAGGGAAGGGGGGGAGCGGCCCATTGTCGGAAAGAAAAAGAACCAGGAGCGGGCGGGACTGATCCCGAGTCCGGAGGACTTCGAGGAGCCGACCGACCTGGCGGTCCAGCTCGACCATCACGCCCCGGAGCCGCGCCGGGGTGTCGCCCTTGCCCGAGGCCCGACCCTCCTTGCCGGGGGTCTGGTCCTCGACCGAGGGGACCCAGGGCGAGTGGGGATCGTCGAGCCAGAGGTTGACGAAGCAGGGTTGATCGGGGTGGGATTTCAGGAACTCGAGCGTCTGGTCGACCATCCATCGCGAGCGATCCCATCGCTTGACCGGGTCGACCGCCGACCAGATCCAGTCTCGGGCGGTGAGGTCGGGGTGGGGCTCGGGACTTTCATAGGTTCCCAGGCCGAGGTCGTAGCCATACCGGGCGAACTTCGGGGCCTCGACGACATCCCGGCCACCGCCGAGATGCCACTTGCCGACGTGCATGGTCGCGTAGCCGCTGGATTTCAAGATCCGAGGCAAACTGGGAGCTTTCGGGTCGAGAAAGTCAGCCTGCTCACAGGCTCGATTTCCGGCCTTGGCCTGGAGATAACTGGTGATCCGCCATCGCCCCGGCCACTGTCCGGTCAGGAGTCCGCACCGCGACGGCGAACAGATTGGCGCGGCCGAATAGTAGCGAGTGAACCGCGTCCCCTCGGCCGCCATCCGGTCGAGGTGGGGCGTCGGCGCGACCTCGCCGCCGATATCGCCCGGCCCGAGATCATCGGCCAGGATCAAGACGATGTCGGGGCGACGGTCCGCCGGGTCTACTCCTCCGATCAGAACCATCGAAAGCAGGGTGATGAGCATGGTTTATCCCCGAGGAGAGACGAAAGAAGCCCGACCGACTCCGAGGAGAGGGCCGGGCCCGGGTCGACCGATTTCTTCTGGCCTTACTTCCGGTCGCCCTGACCACCGGCGGCCGGTGTCGGGGTGGTTGCGGGAGTCGGCGTGCTGCCGTTGTCGGTGTCGATGCCGAGTGGCGCGGTGCCGGCCTTGACCTCGGCCAGGCGGCGCTGGAACTTGGCGTAGAGCCGGGTATGACGGCTCTCCGGGGCGACCGGCTTGCCGGCGAGGAAAAGCCCCTTGACCTCGGTCGTCGGCTGAAGGATATGACCGGCGGTGAGGACGAGGTTCGCCCGCTTGCCGACGTCCAGGGAGCCGAGCTGATCGCTCACGCCGAGGATCTCGGCCGGAGCGAGCGTCACGGCCCGGAGCGCGGCGGCTTCGGGAAGGCCGTAGGCGACCGCCATGCCCGCGTCATAGGGCAAGTTCCGCGAGGCGGTCCCCACATCCGAGCCGCCCGACTTGATCGCGAAGGTCACTCCGGCCTCGAAAAGCCGCGCGGGGTTGGCATAAGCGGCGTCGTAAGGATCGGTCGCGCCCGATGGGAGCCGGAGCGTCCCGCCGACGAGGACCGGAACCTTCGCGGCCTTGAGAGCGTCGGCGACCTTCCAGGCCTCGGCGCCGCCGGAGATGATCCCCTTCAGCTTGAGGTCACTGGCGATCTTGAGAGCATCAAGGATCTCGACTCGCCCCTCGGCGCGGAAGATGACCGGCTTTTCTCCCTTCGCATAGGGCAGGAGGCTGGCCAGTCGAGGGTCGGGCGAAGGAGCCTGCGCCTTGCGGTCGCGAGCGGCCGTGACGACCTGATCGTAGGCCAGGGCTTTCTTGAATTCTTCGCGGATCGCTTCGAGCCGCTCCTTCCGGGCGGCCGGATCGGCACCGGCTTCGCCCGCTCTGCCCATCCCCCGGCCTCCCCCTTCGGCGTTCGGCGAGACGTATCGAGGGATAGTGACCACGAAACCCGCCTTGTCAAGGACCACCATTTCGAGCGGGACCCAGCCGTCAAGGTTCGCCACGCAACCCTGGCCGGAGATCACGCCGCCGGTCGGCTGGACGAACGAGGCGAGAATCCCGTTGGCCCGGGCGACCGGGATCAGCTCGCTATCGGGGTGGAGGGCGATGCTCGTCCGAAGTTCAGGCTGATATTCGGCCGAGTCGGACGAGTCCTGGGTCTCGGGGAGGCTGCCGACCTCGAAGAGGCCGAGCTGCGAGCCGCTGTCGATCAGGCCCGGCCAGAGGTCGAGTCCCTTGGCGTCGATCACCTTGGCGGCGGGCGGGACGGCGAGCCTGGAATCGCCAATCGCGGCGATCCTGCCGCCGGAGACGACGATCGTGCCGCCGGGGATGTCGGGGCCGGAGACCGGGTGCAGGTTTGCTCCCTGGATCGCGTAGGTCCCACCGGCGGCGACAGCCAGATCGAGGGTCCTGGCCTTCGCCTCGGCATTGACGGCGGCGATCGGCATGGCGACGTGGTCGCCGGGCCGCGGAGTCAGCTTGTTGTCTTTCGACTTGCGCTGAAACTGGACCTCACCGTCGATGAGGGCCATCTCGCATCGGGAGAAACCGTCAAAGGGGTGGGCGTTGAAGATCGCGATATCGGCGTCTTTCCCCACCTCGATCGAGCCGAGCCGGCGGTCGAGGCCCAGCTCCCGGGCCGCGTTGATGGTGATCATGGCCAGGGCCTGATCTTCGGGGACGTTGCCGTACTTGACCATCTTGGCGGCTTCGAGGTAGAGGTGTCGGATCAGCTCCTCGGAGTCGCTCTTGATCACGACCGAGACCCCGGCCTGGTTCATCAGCGCGGCGTTGTAGGGAATCGCGTCGAAGGCCTCGATCTTGTAGGCCCACCAGTCGGAGAAGGTCGAGGCACTCGCGCCATGGGCGGCGATCTCGGGAGCGACCTTGTAGCCTTCGAGAACATGCTGAAGCGACTGGACCCGGACGCCATAGCGGCTCGCGGTTCGCAGAAGCATCAGGATCTCGTCATTCCGGTAGCAATGGCTGTGGATCTTGATCGACCCATCGAGAATCCCGGCCAGGGCTTCGAGCCGGAGGTCGCGGCGAGGCGGTGGCCCCGCGTCACCGTGGGTCTTGGCCAGCTCGTAAGCCTTGAGCATGTTCTTGTAGGCTCGGCCTTCCTCGAAGGCCCGCTCGATCGTGGCTTCGACACCCATCCGGGTGTTGGGGAACCGGCCGGTGCGCCGGGTGACGTTCTCGCCGAGGGCGAACTTGACCCCTTGCGGGTTGTCCTTGAGGATCAGGTCACGCCCCGCCTGGCCGGGCTTGTGCTTGATCACCGCGTCCTGGCCGCCGATCGTGTTGGCCGAGCCGTGGAGCAACCGGGCCGAGGTCGTCCCGCCCGCCAGGGCCCGATAGATCCCGACGTCGTCGCCGGTCACGACATCCTTGACGCGGACCTCGGGGACGATCGAGAGGCTCATCTCATTGACCCCGCCCGAGACCGCCTGGTGCGAGTGGGTGTCGATGATCCCCGGCATGGCGACCATCCCGGTCGCGTCGAGGACAGTCACGCCTTCGGGCGGAGTGATGCTGGTGCCGACCTCGACGATCTTGCCATCCTTGATCAGAATTGAACCCTTGGGGATGGTCCCCCGGGTCACGGTCAGGATGGTGGCATCCTTGATCAGAACCGTGCCGCCGGTCTTGAGGGTCGGCTGACGGTCGGCGTCGAACTCGGCGGCGACGTCGGTGAAGGGGGTCTTCGCCTGGTCGTCGTCACCCTTCGGCGTGCTACTCGGATCAGCCTTGGGGGTGTCGGCCGGTTTTGGGACGTCGGCGGCCTTGGTTTCTTCTTTTTTCGGCTCGCCTTCTTTCTTGGCTTCGTCTTTCTTGGGCTCGTCGCCTGCTTCTTTGGGCTCGGCCTTGG
>Ga0080006_1155999_pt1 | contig 28756 bp, 29 predicted proteins | sample RS3BMetagenome_FD_69209 | JGI IMG/M metagenome (GOLD analysis project Ga0080006, IMG submission 69209) | Ferric oxide microbial mat and aquatic microbial communities from Rainbow Spring, Yellowstone National Park, USA - RS3B (SPADES... ...
CGGCGGAGTCGGCGGCGATCCGCTGCCGACCGATCTCGCCCAACTTCAACCCTACGACGCGGTGATCCTGGCGAACGGTGCCCCGGTGCCGATCGAGCCGCGCGTCCCTGGCAGCGACCTCGATGGCGTTACCAACGCCACGTCGTTCCTCAAGGACGGCAAGGCCGCTCTCAGAAGTCATGACGACCTGGAGCGGTTCGCCGCGAGCGCGCCGGCCACCAATCCGGCGTCGGCCTCGGCCGTGTCCGCCGGCGACAACGCGTTCTACATCTTCACCTCGGGCACGACGGGATTCCCCAAAGCCAGCGTGATGACCCACCTGCGGTGGCTGCGTGCGCTGGCCGCGTTCGGCGGCGTGGGGTTGCGGCTGAAGAGCAGCGACACCCTGTACAGCTGCCTGCCGCTGTACCACAACAACGCACTGACGGTGGCGTTGTCGTCGGTGATCAATTCCGGGGCGACGCTGGCGCTCGGCACGTCGTTCTCGGCGTCGAAGTTCTGGGACGAGGTGATCGCCGCGGAGGCCACGGCGTTCATCTACATCGGCGAGGTCTGCACGTACCTGCTCAACCAGCCGCCCAAGCCGACGGATCGTGCACACAAGGTGCGCGTGGTCGCGGGCAATGGGCTGCGCCCGGGGATCTGGGACGAGTTCACCGACCGGTTCGCCATCCCGCGGGTATGTGAGTTCTATGCCTCCAGCGAGGGCAACGCCGCGTTCATCAACGTCTTCAACGTGCCCCGCAGCACCGGGATCTTCCCGATGCCGCTGGCCTACGTCGAATACGACCCCGACACCGGCGCCCCGCTGCGCGACGACAACGGGCGGGTGCGCCGAGTGTCAGCCGGTGAGCCGGGCCTGTTGCTCAGCCCGGTTACCCGGCTGCAGCCCTTCGACGGCTACACCGACGAAGAGTCCAGCGAGAAGAAGTTGGTGCGCAACGCGTTCCGTGAGGGGGATTGCTGGTTCAACTCGGGCGACGTGATGAGCCCGCAGGGCCTGGGGCATGCCGCGTTCGTCGACCGGCTCGGGGACACCTTCCGCTGGAAGGGGGAGAACGTCGCCACCACACAGGTCGAAGCGGCGCTGGCCGCCCACGATTCCGTTGAGCAGTGCACGGTGTTCGGGGTGGAGGTCCCCCGCACCGGCGGGCGCGCCGGGATGGTCGCGATCAAGCTGCGCGACGGCGCGCAGTTCGACGGCCGGTCCCTGGCGCAAGCGGTGTACGGCCAGCTCCCGCCGTATGCAATGCCCCTGCTCGTGCGGGTGGTCGGGGAACTGGCGCAGACCACGACGTTCAAGAGCCGCAAAGTGGAGCTGCGCGACCAGGCCTACGGCCCCGACGTGGCGGATCCGCTGTACGTGCTGGCCGGCCGCGACGAGGGCTACGTGCCGTACTACGACGAGTACGCCGCAGAGGTTGGGTCGGGTAAGCGGCCGCGAGGCTGAAGGTGAGCCGAGGCATTGCGCCCCGGCTTCACAGTGCATCCAGGCGAAAGGCGGCCCGGGAGGCGCCCGACGCAGTGACCAGGCACCATAGATGTGTGCACTCGACACCGTCGGCGTCAGCCGGCCGCTCGACACCGTCGGCGTCAGCCGGCCGCTCGACACCGTCGGCGTCAGCCGGCCGCTCGACACTGTGCGGCCGTCCGGTCGCAGGAGATCGCCCGCTGATCATGGCGATCATCAACCGCACCCCGGACTCGTTCTACGACAAAGGTGCAACCTTCGATGACGAGGCCGCCCGCGCCGCCGTGCACCGGGCGGTCGCCGAAGGCGCCGACGTCATCGATGTGGGCGGTGTGAAAGCCGGCCCCGGTGGTGCCGTCGACGCCGACATGGAGATCGCCCGGCTGGTGCCGTTCGTCGAATGGCTGCGCGATGCCTATCCCGACCAGCTGATCAGCGTCGACACCTGGCGCTCGGAGGTGGCCAAGGTCGCCTGCGCGGCGGGGGCGGACCTGATCAACGACACCTGGGGCGGCATCGACCCTGGCCTCGCCGAGGTGGCCGCGGAGTTCGATGCGGGCCTGGTCTGCTCGCACACCGGTGGCGCGCTGCCGCGTACGCGCCCGTTCCGGGTGAACTACGGGACCACCACGCGCGGCGTGGTCGACGACGTCATCCGCCGGGTCACCGCCGCGGCCGAACGTGCGGTCGCCACCGGGGTGGCGCGCGAACGGGTGCTCATTGACCCGGCCCACGACTTCGGCAAGAACACCTTCCACGGGCTGCTGCTGTTGCGCCACGTCGGCGATCTCGTCAACACCGGGTGGCCCGTCCTGATGGCGTTAAGTAACAAGGACTTCGTCGGGGAGACTCTGGGTGTGGGATTGACCGAACGGCTCGAGGGAACATTGGCGGCCACCGCGCTGGCGGCGGCGGCCGGTGCGCGGATGTTCCGGGTGCACCAGGTTGCCGCCACCCGGCGGGTGCTGGAGATGGTGGCCGCCATCGAGGGCATACGCCCCCCGACACACACGGTGAGGGGACTCGCATGACCGCATCGGAGCTGGTCGCCGAGGATCTTGCCCCTGACGGCGTCTTGGTCGCCCGCCCCGGCGACGCCTGGTTCTCCGACGGGAGCTGCAATCCTCCGCGGTGGACGCTCGACGAACTGGAGGCGGTGAAGGCCGGGCGGACGATCTCCGTGGTGCTGCCGGCGCTCAACGAGGAAGAAACCATCGAATCGGTGATCCAGAGCATCTCGCCGCTGGTTCGGGACGGTGGGGGTTTAGTCGACGAGCTGATCGTGCTGGACTCCGGCTCCACCGACGACACCGGGATCCGCGCCATCGCCGCCGGCGCCCGCGTGCTCAGCCGGGAGCAGGCGCTGCCTGAGGTGCCGACCCGCCCCGGCAAGGGCGAGGCGCTGTGGCGCTCGCTCGCGGTCACCAGCGGCGACATCGTCGTCTTCATCGACTCCGACCTGATCGATCCGCACCCGATGTTCGTGCCGTGGCTGGTGGGTCCGCTGTTGACCGGCGACGGCATCCACCTGGTCAAAAGCTTCTACCGCCGGCCGCTGAACGTTGGCGATGCGAGCGGCGGCGCGGGCGCCACGGGTGGCGGCCGGGTCACCGAGCTGGTGGCGCGGCCGTTGCTGGCGGCGTTGCGGCCCGAGTTGGGCTGCATGCTGCAGCCCCTGGGCGGGGAGTACGCGGCCACCCGTGAACTGCTGACGTCGCTACCGTTCGCGCCGGGGTACGGCGTGGAGATCGGCTTGCTGGTGGACACCTTCGACCGGCTGGGCCTGGATGCGATCGCCCAGGTGAATCTCGGTGTGCGCGCCCACCGCAACAGGCCGCTGACCGAGTTGGGACCGATGAGCCGCCAGGTGATCGCGACGCTGCTCTCCCGCTGCGGCGTCCCCGACTCCGGGGTGGGGTTGACCCAGTTTTTCGCCGGTCCCGAGGACTCCGGCGGCGAAGGCTACATCCCGCACACCTCCCCGGTGTCACTGGCCGATCGGCCGCCGATGCAGCGGTTGCGGCCTCGGTAGTCCCCCTCAGGCCCCGACAGGGCCTATTAGCCGGATAGGGCAATATCGATCCCGTGGCCTTGGTGTTGCTGTACCTGGTGGTGCTGGTGCTGGTGGCGATCGTGCTGTTCGGCGCGGCCAGCCTGCTGTTCGGGCGTGGCGAGCAGCTCCCGCCCCTGCCGCGCGGCACGACCGCGACGGTGCTGCCCGCCTACGGCGTGACCGGCGCCGACGTCGACGCCGTCAAGTTCACCCAGGTACTGCGCGGATACAAGACCAGTGAAGTTGACTGGGTCCTCGACCGGCTCGCCCGGGAGCTCGAGGCGCTGCGGGGACAACTGACTCAGGCCCATTCTGAGGCCCATTCTGAGGCCCATTCTGAGGCCCGGGCGCCGACGGTCGCCGCACCCGAGACCGGGGGCGGCGAGGACCGTCAGGACCAGGTGTGAGTGACTCGAGCGTTCAGGGGCGGGTCCGCTGCGGCTGGGCGACTCTTCGGCCGGGGCCGGACTTCGGGCTGTACCGCAATTACCACGACGAAGAATGGGGTCGTCGGGTGCGCGATCCGGTGGCCTTGTTCGAGCGGATGAGCCTGGAAGCCTTCCAGAGCGGCCTGTCGTGGTTGATCATCCTGCGCAAACGGGAGAATTTCCGGCGCGCCTTCTCCGGCTTCGACATCGGCACGGTCGCCGGCTACACCGATGCCGATGTGCAGCGGCTGATGGCGGACGAGGGCATCGTCCGCAATCGGTCCAAGATCGAGGCAATAATCGGCAACGCGCGGGCGGCCGCTGACCTCGGGTCTGCGGCGGAGTTGTCCGAACTGTTGTGGTCGTTCGCGCCGGCAGCCCGGCCCCGGCCGGCTGAGGCGTCCCAAATCCCCTCGGCCACTGCGGAATCGAAGGCGATGGCGCGCGAACTGAAGCGCCGCGGGTTCCGCTTCGTCGGTCCAACCACCGCCTACGCGCTGATGCAGGCGACCGGCATGGTGGACGACCATATTCGCGAATGCTGGGTGCCGAGGGAACCGCTTTGAGAGCCTGCGTCATCTGAGAAGCGGGTCTTTGTGCCACCGGTGACCTCGATAGGGAACAATGGGGGGGTGATTAGGCAGTTCGATGCCGGGTGTGGCTGGAAATTCCCTGGCGGGGGATGCTCGGCGCCGACCAGGTCCGCGAGGGCGGGCCAGCTCGAACCTGGAGGGAGCACTCGATGGCGGCGATGAAGCCCCGGACCGGGGACGGTCCTCTGGAAGCAACCAAGGAGGGGCGCGGCATCGTGATGCGGGTACCACTGGAGGGAGGCGGTCGACTGGTGGTCGAACTGACGCCCGACGAAGCCGCCGCCTTGGGCGACGAACTCAAGGGCGTTACCAGCTCCGGCTAGGGTTACGGCCCGGACGGACACGGCCGGTTAGGCGCACACCTTCCGATAGATGTCCAGTGTCTGCTCAGCGACGCGCGTCCACGAGAACTCCTCTATGCAGCGCCGGCGCCCGGCCAGGCCATAGCGCTTTGCCTTTTCAGGGTCGGCGATCAACTCGTTGACCGCGTCGGCCAGCCTGGCCTGGTAACTGACTGGATTGCTCTCGTCGTAGTGCACGAGCGACCCGGTGACCCCATCGGAGACCACCTCCGGGATGCCGCCCACGTCTGAGGCGACCACCGCCGTTGCGCAGGCCATTGCCTCCAGGTTCACGATGCCCAGCGGCTCGTACACCGAAGGGCACACGAAAACATCCGCCGCCGTCAGTATTTCGCGTAGCTCCCCGATCGGCAGCATCTCGTGGATCCAGAACACCCCCGTGCGGCTCCGGGCCAGCCTGCCCACCGCGGTCCGAATCTCATCGGCGATCTCCGGGGTGTCGGGGGCCCCAGCGCACAGCACCAATTGCGCGTCGGGGCTAAACCGGTGTGCGGCCGCGACCAGGTGGGCGACGCCCTTCTGCCGGGTGATCCGCCCGACGAATGCCACGATGGGCCGGCCCGGGTCGACGCCGAGCTCGGCCAGCATGGAGCCGGATCGCATCGGTCCGGCGGGATACCAGACGTCGGTATCGATGCCGTTGCGGATGACGTGGACCAGGCCGGGATCCAGCGCGGGGTAGACCCTCAGGATGTCTTCACGCATCGCCGAGCTGACCGCGATGATGGCGTGAGCGGCCAGAATCGCGGTGCGCTCCACCCACGTCGAGATCCGATAGCCTCCGCCGAGCTGTTCGGCCTTCCATGGCCGCAGCGGTTCAAGCGAGTGTGCGGTCACCACGTGGGGAATGTCGTAGAGCAGCGCAGCCAGGTGACCGGCCAGACCGGTGTACCACGTGTGGGAATGCACGACGGTGGCCGCCGACGCGGCATTGGCCATCATCAGGTCCGTCGACAGTGTGGACACTGCCGCGTTGGCGGACTGCAACCGCGGATCGGGCTGGTGGACCTGCACTCCCTGGGCTCCGGGTCGTGGTGCGCCCATGCAGTGGACGTCCACTTCGCACATTCTGCGCAGCTGGGCGACCAATTCGGTGACATGGACCCCGGCTCCCCCGTAGACCTCGGGCGGATACTCCCGAGTCATCATCGCCACCCGCATACTCCGCACGGTAGTTCTGCCTTTCAGCTCCTCGCGAGCCGGGCCGCGCATTTCCCAAAGGACAGCTTTAACCAAATACCTTGACGGACAGCCCCACAGAACAGGGCCAATACCGCGATCCCCCTGGCAGCGCTTCGCGGCGGTCGATAAGTTTAGAACCATGAGGGAAGCGCCCCAAGTGCTCGGCATTGTCCTGGCCGGCGGTGAGGGTAAGCGGCTCTATCCGCTGACGGCGGACCGGGCCAAACCCGCAGTTCCCTTCGGCGGCGCCTACCGGTTGATCGACTTCGTGCTGTCGAATCTTGTCAATGCCCGGTATCTGCGGATCTGTGTTCTCACGCAGTACAAGTCCCATTCATTGGACCGTCATATTTCGCAGAACTGGCGGCTTTCGGGCCTGGCCGGCGAGTACATCACCCCCGTGCCCGCCCAGCAGCGTCTGGGTCCGCGCTGGTACACCGGCTCCGCCGATGCGATCTATCAGTCACTGAATCTGATCTACGACGAAGACCCCGACTACATAGTGGTTTTCGGCGCCGACCACGTGTACCGGATGGACCCCGAGCAGATGGTCCAGTTCCACATCGACAGCGGGGCGGGGGCGACGGTGGCCGGCATCCGCGTTCCGCGCGCCGACGCGAGCGCGTTCGGGTGCATCCACGCCAACGACTCCGGCCACATCCGCAGTTTCGTGGAGAAGCCGCTTGATCCGCCGGGGACCCCGGATGACCCCGATTCGACGTTCGTGTCGATGGGCAACTACGTCTTCACCACCAAGGTGCTCATCGACGCGATCCGCGCGGATGCCGATGACGACCGCTCGGATCATGACATGGGCGGTGACATCATCCCACGACTGGTGGACGACGGGATGGCCGCGGTGTACGACTTCAGCGACAACGAGGTGCCCGGGGCCACCGACCGCGACCGCGCCTACTGGCGTGACGTCGGAACCCTCGACGCGTTCTACGACGCGCACATGGACCTGGTGTCGGTGCATCCGGTATTCAACCTGTACAACAAGCGCTGGCCGATTCGCGGCGAGTCGGAGAACTTGGCGCCGGCCAAGTTCGTCAACGGCGGCTCCGCGCAGGAGTCGGTGGTGGGCGCCGGCAGCATCATCTCGGCGGCCTCGGTGCGCAACTCGGTGTTGTCGAGCAACGTCGTGGTCGACGACGGCGCGATCGTCGAAGGCAGTGTGATCATGCCGGGCGCGCGGGTCGGGCGCGGCGCGGTGGTGCGGCACGCGATCCTGGACAAGAACGTCGTCGTCGGTCCGGGCGAGATGGTCGGCGTCGACCTGGAGAAGGATCGGGAGCGCTTCGCGATCAGCGCCGGCGGAGTGGTCGCGGTGGGTAAAGGCGTCTGGATCTAAGGCCCCAAGTACCGCGAGCAGACGCAAAATCGCCCTATTTCGGCTGCAAACGCGCGCTTTTGCGTCTGCTCGGCGAGCCGGGCTATCCGGGGGGACTGGCAGCTAGTCCCGCACCGCGGCCAGAAGGCCGTCTCCGAGGGGTATCAGCGCGGGGGTGAGCCGCTCGTCCTCGGCGATGAGGCGGGCGGCCTCGCGCACTGCGACAACCTCGGCGTCGCGGGCCTCGGGGTCACCGGCCCGCCCGCCCAGCGCCGCCCGGTGCACGACGATGACGCCCCCGGACCGCAGTAGCCGCACGCCCTCGACGACATAAATCGGCTGGTCGATCGGGTCGGCATCGATGAACACCAGGTCGTAGGACGCGTCGGCGAGCCGGGTGAGCACCTCCTGGGCGCGGCCACCGATGAGCCTGGTGCGCGACGGTCCACTGCCGGCTTCGGAGAATGCCTCCTTGGCCAGGCGCAGGTATTCGGGCTCGATGTCGATCGTGGTCAGCACGCCGTCGTCGCGCATGCCGGACAACAACCACAGCCCGCTGACCCCCGCGCCGGTCCCCACCTCGGCGACTGCCTTGCCGCCGCTGAGCTTGGTCAGCAGGCTCAACAGTGCGCCGGCCGCCGGCGTGACGGGTCCCGCGCCGATCTCGATGGCCCGTTCGCGGGCGGCGACCAACAGGGCGTCCTCGGAGATCGAAGCCTCAGCGTGCGCGGAGAGGGACTCCGCCCGACTGGGGGCCCGACTGGAGGCCTGTTCGAAGGCCGTTTGACCGGGAGCGTCTGCGTCGGTGCCGTCCATGCCCGCAGCGTATTCCACCTTGCGGCTTTCAAGTAGCAAGTAGCGGCGTCGGACAGGCGCGCCTGAACGGCGCCGTAGCGACCCGCCCGGGAGTATGTGGTGACGAAATTCACCTGCGTCGGCGTACGCGCTGCTTAACACGGGTAATGGTATGGTTTCTCAGCTTCAGCTCAGATTTTTTCTATGCCGCACATAGTCCAGTGCGCGACCGTAATGGCATGGATCGCGGAAGGCGCTGGACCGGGGACGGCGACAGCAGCGGCAATGACGGGAATAATGAGCGGCAAATCACTGTTTCCAACGGCAACGAACTGTCAATAGCTAGTGGCATGCCAAGTCCGGAGGAACCGAATATCACTATGCTGCTGAGCCCAACCAGCATGTCGCATGCGCGAGAGTGGCGCGACAACGAGTGGGTCGAAAATAGGTCCGACGATTTGCAGGGCACTGCGGTATTCGACGCGACCGGCGACAAAACTGCTATGCCTTCTTGGGACGAATTGGTGCGTCAGCACGCCGACCGCGTGTACCGGCTGGCTTACCGCCTTTCCGGCAATCAGCACGACGCCGAGGACCTGACTCAGGAAACCTTCATCCGGGTTTTCCGTTCGGTGCAGAACTATCAACCCGGGACTTTCGAAGGCTGGCTGCACCGGATCACCACCAACCTGTTCCTGGACATGGTGCGGCGGCGCGCCCGCATCCGGATGGAATCGCTGCCGGAGGATTACGACCGCGTGCCTGCCGACGAGCCCAACCCCGAGCAGATCTACCACGACGCGCGGCTGGATCCCGACCTGCAGGCGGCCCTGGATTCATTGCTGCCGGAGTTCCGTGCCGCAGTGGTGCTGTGCGACATCGAAGGCCTGTCCTACGAGGAGATCGGCGCCACCCTCGGTGTGAAGCTGGGGACCGTGCGCAGTCGCATCCACCGCGGACGGCAGGCGTTGCGTGACTACCTGGCAACGCATCCGGAAGCCGGCCCACTGCACGCCGCGTCGGCTTGATGTGGTTAGGGAGATAATCGATCAAATTCGGGGGACCGTTAACGCGGTATTGGGCAGCACCTCGCGCTACATTCGAGGGTGTAGCTAAGGAGGGAGCAGGTGATGGCCGACCCCGGCAACGTGGGACACCTGTTCCGACGCGCGTTCTCCTGGCTCCCCGCTCAGTTCGCCTCCCAAAGCGACGCGCCGGTGGGCGCCCCGCGGCAATTCGGTTCGACCGAACATCTGTCCGCCGAGGCGATCGCCGCGTTCGTCGATGGCGAGCTGCGGATGAACGCGCACCTGCGGGCCGCCCACCACCTGTCGCTCTGCCCACAGTGCGCGGCCGAGGTCGACGGACAGAGCCGGGCGCGTGCGGCGTTGCGCGACTCCCATCCCATCCGCATCCCCAGCACCTTGCTCGGGATGCTGGCCGACATCCCGCGCTGCTCGGACGACAACATCCCCCCGGCAATCGCCCCGGCACAGGCACCCGACCGCAGGGCACCGGACCGGCGCGAGCGTCGCTGAGCGGACGCCCGTCCGGCGAAACACCCACCCGAGGTGTGCGTTCACGGGCGGCCGACACCGAAGTGTGGATACTAGGGTGGACACGAGCGAAATCGGCGCGATGCACGGCGCCCGGCAGATCTTTTCCCGGGGCTTGCCTCGAGCGCACCAGACGAGGATCCAAAAGAGGGTGATGTGACCTCCGACAAAGGCTTCGACAAAGGCTTCGACAAAGGCTTCGACCAGGCCAAAGACAGCGGCAAGAGCAGCCGCCACCGCCTGGCCCCACGCCCCTTATCCCGGCCGCCGGTCGACCCCGCATCCCGTCAAGCGTTCAGCCGCCCCGCTGGGCTCAACGGGTCGTTCGTGGCGGAACGCGTACGCCCGCCGAAATACCGCGACCAGGCTGAGTTCAGGCCTACCGATCCGCCCGCCGACCCCGTGCTCCAGGAGGCATTCAGCAAGCCCGTCGGTAGTGTGGACACACTGCAGCGCCATCCCATTGACGCCGCCGCGCTGGCCGGTGAAAAGAACGGCCAGCCTGACGAGCTCGACGATCCCTGGCGAAACCCCGCGGCCGGGGCCGCTCTCGGAACCCCGGCGGTCGCGCCCTCGGTGCAGCAGCCTCCGGCAGGATTCACCGGGAAGCTCGGCGTTCGCGACGTGCTGTTCGGCGGCAAGGTCTCCTACGTCGCGCTGGGCGTCCTGGCGCTTATCGCCTTGGTGATCGGCCTGCTCGGCGGTGTGATCGGCCGCAAAACCGCCGAGGTCGTCGAAGCGTTCACCACCTCCAAGGTCACGCTGGCCACCAACAACAACGGCGAGGGTCCGCCCGGGCGGTTCGCCAAGGTGGCGGCCGCGACCGCCGACTCCGTAGTGACCATCGAGTCGAAGAGCGACCAGGAGGGCATGCAGGGCTCCGGCGTCATCATCGACGGCCGCGGCTACATCGTCACCAACAACCACGTGATTTCCGAGGCCGCGAACAATCCCAGCCAGTTCAAGACGACCGTCGTTTTCAACGACGGCAAGGAAGTGCCCGCCAACCTGGTGGGGCGCGACCCCAAGACCGACCTGGCGGTGCTCAAGGTCGACAACGTCGACAACCTGACCGTCGCCCGGCTCGGTGACTCCGACAAGGTGCGCGTCGGCGACGAGGTACTGGCCGCGGGCTCCCCGCTGGGACTGCGCAGCACGGTCACGCAGGGCATCATCAGTGCGCTGCACCGCCCCGTCCCATTGTCGGGCGAGGGCTCGGACACCGACACCGTCATCGACGCCGTCCAGACCGACGCCTCGATCAACCACGGCAACTCCGGCGGCCCACTCATCGACATGGATTCCCAGGTGATCGGCATCAACACCGCGGGCAAATCGTTGTCCGACAGCGCCAGTGGGCTGGGCTTCGCGATCCCGATCAACGAGGCGAAGGAAGTCGCCCAGACGCTGATCAAGGACGGGAAGATTGTGCATCCGACGCTCGGGGTCAGCACCCGGTCGGTGAGCAACGCGATCGCCTCGGGGGCCCAAGTCGCCAACGTGAAGGCGGGCAGTCCCGCCCAGAAAGGCGGCATCCTCGAAAACGACGTCATCGTGAAGGTCGGCAACCGCAAGGTCGCCGACGCCGACGAGTTCGTCGTCGCCGTGCGGCAGCTGACCATCGGCCAGGACGCTCCGGTGGAGGTGGTCCGTGACGGTCGGCACGTCACGCTGACGGTCAAGCCCGACGCGGGTAACAGCTAGGTGCTGGCCAACCTGAGCTGGGAGCACATCCTGGTCCTTGTCGTGGTCGGCCTGGTGATCCTCGGCCCGGAGCGGCTGCCGGGCGCCATCAGGTGGACGTCGAACGCCCTGCGGCAGGCCCGTGACTACCTCAGCGGCGTGACCACTCAGCTGCGCGAGGACCTCGGACCGGAGTTCGACGATCTGCGTGCCCCGCTCAGCGAGCTGCAGAAGCTGCGGGGCATGACACCGCGCGCCGCCCTTACCAAGCACCTGCTGGACGGCGACGACTCGTTTCTGACCGGCAACTTCGACCGCCCGGTTCCGCCGGTCTACGGGGCGCCGGCGGCGCCGTCCGAGGCGTTGCCGCGGGCCCAACCCGAACAGACCCTCGGCGGCCCCGCTCCGTTCGATACCGACGCGACCTAGTAGGCCGAGCAGACGCAAAAGTACCCATTTCGTGCCGAAATTGGGCGCTTTTGCGTCTGCTCGGCGCCGATAGATTCAGCGCCGCGTCGGATCGAGGCCCAGCGACATCCCGGTCAGACCGCGCCGTCGCGCCGACAAGGCGTCGGCCACGCTGCGCAGTTCCTTGGCCACCGGGGAGTCGGGAGCGCTCAGGACGATCGGGGTGCCCGCATCGCCGGCGGCCACCAACGCCGGGTCCAGCGGAATCTGTCCGAGCAGCGGTACCTCGGCGCCCACCGCACGTGTCAGCCGCTCGGCGACCTGCTTGCCGCCGCCTTCGCCGAACACCCGCATCGTCGAGCCGTCGGGCAGCAGCAGCCCCGACATGTTCTCCACCACGCCGACGATGCGCTGACGGGTCTGCAGCGCGATGCTGCCGGCCCGCTCGGCAACCTCTGCGGCGGCCAGCTGCGGCGTGGTCACAACAAGGATCTCGGCGTTGGGAATCAGCTGGGCCACGGAGATGGCGACGTCGCCGGTTCCCGGCGGCAGGTCCAGCAGCAGCAGGTCCAAGTCGCCCCAGTACACGTCGGCCAGGAATTGCTGCAACGCCCGGTGCAGCATCGGCCCGCGCCACACCACCGGCGCGTTGCCCTCGGTGAACTGGGCGATCGAGATGACCTTCACCTCGTGCGCGATGGGTGGCAGGATCATCGACTCGACCTGGGTGGGCCGGTCGGTGCTGCCCATCATCCGGGGTATCGAATGGCCGTGGATGTCGGCGTCGAGCACGCCGACCGAAAGGCCGCGGGACGCCATCGCCGCGGCGAGGTTCACCGTGACCGTTGACTTTCCGACTCCGCCTTTGCCCGATGCGACCGCATAGACCCGGGTCAGGGAGCCAGGCTGGGCGAACGGGATGACGGGCTCGCGGGCGTCACCGCGAAGCTGCTTGCGCAGCTCGGTGCGCTGCTCGTCGTTCATCACGTCCAAGCTGACCTTCACCGCCCCGGTACCCGGGACATCGGACACCGCCTCGGTGACGCGCTCGCTGATTTCGGCCTTCTTCGGGCAGGCGGCGGTGGTCAGGTAGATCGCCACGTGCACGCCGCCGTCGGGTTCGACATCGACGCTCTTGACCATCCCGAGTTCGGTGATGGGACGCCGGAGTTCGGGGTCGATCACCTTCCCCAGGGCGGTACGAATGGCTGCATTGAGGTCGGCTCGCAAATCAGAAGCCTTGTGACGGGACATCACCGTCGATTATAGGCGTGCGCGCCTATCGGCCGGTCAGCCGGCCGGAGCGGGCGGCGAGCCGAACGGAGGCGCCCACGGCGGGGCGGCGACTGGGGGTGGCGGGCCAAACCCCTGCGGAGGCGGGCCGGGCGCCCCATTCTGTGGTCCGACGCAGATCAGCGTGCAGCCGGGCAGTTGCTGTGACTGCGGCGGAAGCGCGGGCATCATCCACGGGAACATCGGCTGGTTGACGGCCTGCGGTTGGCTGAGGTCGATCAGCGGTGTGCGCGACATCGGGTCGTCTATCGGCAGGCCGTTGATGTTCATCGGCAGGCTCGGCCCGAGTCCTTCCGGATGCTCGAGGTGCGCGTCGCCGAGCGGAGGCGGCGGACCGGTGATCGGGGGCAGATCGACCGGGACGACGCCGGTGGCGTACGCCGCGGCCCAGCCCAGCACGTTCTGCGCGTACGGCATCGAGTTGTTGTAGCGCAGGATCGAGGCCATTACCTGAGACGAATCGCGCAAGTTGAGCCCGCCGCTGCACAAGTAGCGGGCGGCCGCCAGCGTGGAGTCGAACAGGTTCTGGGGGTCTGCCACCCCGTCGCCGTCCCCGTCGGAGGCGTACCGCGCCCAGGTCCCGGGCAGGAACTGCATCGGGCCCATGGCGCGGGCGTACGTCACGCGATTGCCGACGCTGCTCGAGATGATCACCTCGTTGCCGGGCAGGGTGCCGTCCAACGCGGGACCGTAGATCGGCTGGACCGCGGTGCCACTGGCGTCCACAGCGCCGCCACCGGCGTGGCCCGACTCGATGCGCCCGATGCCGGCCAGCAGGTTCCAGCTGATGCCGCAGCCAGGTTCGGCGACAGCCATCTTCTGTTCGGCGTTGCGGTAGGCCGCCAGCGCGATTCTCGGGATGCCCAGGGCGCCAGGGGCGTTCACGATCATCGGGGGAGGGGGCGCGGATAACGCGGGCTCGGCGACGTGGAAAGCGGTGGGCGAATGCTCGATGGCGACGACGACCGGGCCGGAAACCTCGGGGCGGCTGGGGGAGACCGCGGCCACCGGACTGACGGCCGCATGCACCGGCGGTACGTTGGTGGCAGGTGGGTGAGCGGCTCCGCCGACCGCGCCGGCTAAAACCAGAAGTGCGATGATCGCTACGCCGAACGCCGGCGCTGTCTTTGCGCGGAGTGCCCGCTGCCGGGCCGTTACAGCCGCGCCGGAATCCCGGCGACCCCAGCGTCCGACAATGCGCACCCGACCGTCCTTAATGGTGAGGTAGTCGAATAGTTACCGTTCCGTTGCCTCAGTGAACTAGATCACCATACATAACTCTTGTGACGAGAGTGGCGCAATGGTCGGGTTCGCTTTCACCCCGATTTCTTAGCCGTGCGTTCCGTGCCGTGACCCCGGAGCGACTCTGCGCGGCGAAGCCGATGGGGTGTGCGGCAAACCCGCACGAGCCCCGAAGGATGCTTATAGCGACCCAGGGCGGGAGGTGATCGCATGACGAGCATGTGCTCACCGAGGCCGGTGTCGAGTACATGCCCGCGGTGTGGGCGTTGTTCGAATGGGGTCGACGTCACCTGCCGGGACGTAACCGCCTGCGGCTGACTCACCTGGGCTGTGGCGCCGACGCCGAAGTCCAGATGCGCTGTAATGAAAGGCATCTGGTGCCGCCCGACGAACTCGGGATGCGGTTGGTCAGGTCTGGTTGAGCGCCGCCAGCAGCCGCCGGGCCGCGGCGACGCGGCGAGCGGCGGGCCCGGACAGCGCATCCAGCGCGCACTCGGGGTCGGCCGGTGGGCCCATGTGTCCGCAGCCGCGTGGGCAGTCCTTGATCACCTCGGCCAGGTCGCAGGACGCCATCAGTACGTCGTCGGGCCGGATGTGAGCCAACCCGAACGAGCGGATCCCCGGGGTGTCGATCACCCAACCGGTGACTCCCGGCGGCTGACTTAAAGGAAGCGCTAACGACTGCGTCGAGGTGTGCCGGCCCCGGCCGATATCGGTCACCTCGCCCACGGCCCGGGCGGCGTCCGGCACCAGGCGATTGACCAGGGTCGACTTGCCGACCCCGGAATGCCCCAGCAGCACGGTGATCTTGCCGGCGAGCAGGTCCGCGACCGCCGGCAGAGGGTCGTCGCGGCCCGCGGCGACAATCGTCAGGTCCAGGTCGACGAACTGCTCGGCGAACGGCCCGGGTGGGGCTAGGTCCGTCTTGGTCAGACACAAGATCGGCGTCAGCCCGCCCGCGTAGGCCGCGATCAGCGTCCGGTCGACCAGGCCGGTGCGTGGAGGCGGGTCGGCCATCGCCACCACGATCAGCAGTTGGTCGGCGTTGGCGACCACCACGCGCTCCGTGGGATCGGTGTCATCGGCGGTGCGGCGCAACACCGTTCGCCGCTCGGCGCGCCGCACGATCCGCGCCAGGCTGTCCGGCCGCCCGGACAGGTCGCCGACCAGGTCGACGTCGTCGCCGACGACGATCGAGGTACGGCCCAGTTCGCGGGCACGCATGGCGGTCACCCGGCGGTCGGGATTCCCGCCCAGCACGCAGCCCCAGCGGCCGCGGTCGACGCTGACCACCATGGCGGACTGCGCGTCGGCGTGCTCGGGGCGGGTCTTGGTCCGCGGGCGCGAGCCGCGCCCGGAGCGGATCCGGACGTCGGACTCGTCGTAGCCGCCCGATCTCAAACGCCGAGCTCCAGCATGCGCGCCCACAGTTGCGGAAACTCCGGCAGCGTCTTGCTGGTGGCGCCGATGTCGTCCACCCGCATCCCCGCAACCCGCAACCCGACGATCGCGCCCGCCATCGCCATCCGGTGGTCGGCGTAGGTGCGCCAGGTCCCGGGCCGCAGCGGGGTCGCGGTGATCACCAGGCCGTCCGCTGTTTCGACGCAGTTGCCGCCCAGGCGGTTGATCTCGGCGCTCAGCGCGGCGAGCCGGTCGGTCTCGTGGCCGCGCAGATGGGCGATGCCGGAGAGCCGCGACACCGAACCGGGACTGGCCAGCGCCGCCAGCGCCGCGACCGCCGGTGTCAGCTCGCCGACGGCGCGCAAGTCGACGTCGAACCCGGCATAGTCGCCCGAGCCCTGCACCTCCAGCGACGAATCAGTTTGGATCACATGTGCATTCAGTTTGCCCAGGACGGCCAGGATGTGCTCGGCGGGTTGCACACTGGTCTCCGGCCAGCCGGTGATGCGAACCGTGCCGCCGCTGACGACGGCCGCCGCCAGGAAGGGGACGGCGTTGGTGAGATCGGGTTCGACGTTCCAGTCCCGGGCCGCGACCGGGCCGGCGTCCACCTGCCAGCGGTTGGGCTCGGAGTCGTCGACGTGGACGCCGGCCTGCCGCAGCATCGCTACCGTCATGGCGATGTGCGGCGCCGACGGCAGGGCCGAACCCGTGTGCTGCACGGTCAGGCCCTCGGTGAACGACGCTGCGCACAAAAGCAGACCCGACACGAACTGCGACGACGCGGAGGCGTCGATCGCGACGGTGCCCCCGGCGACCGATCCGCTGCCCTTTACGCGGAATGGCAGACCGCTGCCGTCGATACGGACGCCGAGACCGCGCAGCGCGTCCAGCAACGGCGCGATGGGACGCGCCCGGGCCTGCTCGTCGCCGTCGAACTCCACCACCGCATCGCTCAGCGCGGCCAGCGGTGGAACGAAGCGCAATACCGTGCCGGCCAGGCCGCAGTCCACTCGTGCATCAGGCCCGGGAGCGAGCTGACCGCTGACCGTCAGGTCGGAGCCGCTCTCGTCGACGCGCAGGCCCAAGGTGCGCAGCGCCGCGATCATCAGGTCGGTGTCGCGGCTGCGCAGCGCCCCGCTGATCCTCGAGGTGCCTCCCCGGGGCGAGCCCGCGCACTCCAGGTTCTGCGCGGCCGCCAGTGCGGCCAGCACGAGCGCCCGATTGGTCTGCGACTTGGAGCCCGGGACCGTGACGGTCGCATGCACCGGTCGGCGTGCGTATAGGGCCGTCCAAGTAGTCACCGGTCCATCATTGCCTGTCGCGGGGCTCTGCCACTATGGAGTTGGGTGGCTCTGCCACTATGGAAGTTGGGTGGCTCTGCCAATATGGGAGTATGTGCGGTCGGTTTGTGGTCACCACAGAGCCGGCGGTGCTGGCGAAGAAGATCAACGCCATCGACGAGGCCGTGTGGGCTACCAAAGGGACCGCACGGAGCCTCCAGGTACCCAACTACAACGTCGCGCCGACCGCGACGATTGCGACGGTGGTGAGCCGGCATTCCGAGCCCGACGACCGGCCGAGCCGCCGGGTGCGGCTCATGCGCTGGGGTTTGATCCCGCCGTGGGCGAAGGCCGGTCCCGACGGCGCGCCCGAGGCCACGGGGCTGATGCTGATCAACGCCCGCGCCGACAAGATCGCCACCTCGCCGGCATTTCGGTCGAGCGCAAAGTCCAAGCGTTGCCTGATCCCCATGGACGGCTATTACGAATGGCGCGTCAACGATGCGGACGCGGGCGAAAAGTCCCGCAAGACGCCGTTCTTCATGTACCGCGACGACGGCAAGTCGCTGTTCGTGGCGGGGCTGTGGGCTGCGTGGAAGCCGGGGGGCAACCTCCGTGAGGCTGGCGCACCGCTGCTGAGCTGCACGATCGTCACCACCGACGCCCCGGGGGCGCTGGGTGAGATTCACGATCGGATGCCGCTCGTGATGCCCGAAAGTGACTGGGACCGCTGGCTCGACCCCGACGTTCCCGTCGATGAGCGGCTCCTGTCCCGGCCCCCCGACGTACACGGCATCCGCATGCGCCAGGTGTCGACACGAGTGAACAACGTGCGCAACAACGGGCCCGAGCTGATCGAGCCGGTCAGGTCGCAACCCGAGCAAACGCTGTTGTAGGGCCGCGCCCGGGCTCTCGTCCTCGGCGTCCCCATCGTCCCTGTCGCGCAACAGTTTTTCGGGGTGGTGAAAGGTGTTTACGCGCGGCTGATCGTGAATCGCCTAAGCACCCTTTAGCCGCGTCTTAACCGCCGGAAAGACCGCATCGCGGATGTAGATGTCAGCCGCTGGGTGTTTTACCTACCTCATGGAGAACGCCCGCCGAGACCGGCGGCCGCCGAAGGTTCCTGCATCGGCGCGGGAAAAGCGTCGACAGGAAATCCATACGCTGCGGCGGAAGGGCTGACCATGCAGGCCATCGCCAGCCAGGTCGGGGTCGATATCAACACGGTTCGCTGCACGTTCGCCGAAAGCGGTGGAGACCACAATCCGCTGCGCAGGCGTCGGTCGACACCATGCGGTTTCGACGGCTGCAACCGTCCACGGTCGAGCAAGACCGGTTACTGCTCCACCCACGCACGTCAACTTGAGACAACCGGCACGGTAAGGCCCGTTGGCGCGTGGATGAGCCAACAGCAAGAGGCGCGCCGGGGGCGCGAACATGTCATCTTCGCCCTGCGGTCGACTGGGGTGGCCATGCAGGAGATCGCCGACCGTCTCGGTATCAGCATCACCACGGTCCACAGGGCGCTTTGCGTCACGGGCGACCCATGCCCGCAGGTCTTCACCGGGCCGAAGCGATGCACTATCGACGGCTGTGACCGGGTGTCCAACTACGGACCAGATGGCTACTGCAAAATGCACGACTACCGACAAGAACGAGGATTGCCGCTCACTCCCGAATTGCTTCGTGCATCTAACGGGCAACGCACGCCTTGCATCGTCAAAGGCTGCAAGCGGCCACGCGGAAGTCCCGAGGGCTACTGCGTCGGCCACGCGCGGCAACTGAGGGAAACCGGCACCGTGACACCGACCTTCCAGCCGCGGATGAAGCAGCCTCCGCAGTGCAATTTCGAGGGCTGCACTAACAAGGCGCAATCGAAGGGGTATTGCAGCGCCCACCTCCGGCAGCTAAGAGTGAATGGGCGCATGGTGCCGATCCGCACAATCTTCGATGAGTGCACCTACATTGCCGCACGCCGCCGCTGCAGGCAGTTATGGGGCAGCTCCACGCAGTACCCGTGCGTAGCGTGCGGCAAACCCGCTGAGGACTGGGCATATGACGGCACCGACCCAACGGAATCCCACGACGACAGAGTCGAATGGGTCGTCGCATATTCGAGGTTTCCTGAGTTCTACATGCCTATGTGCAAGCCGTGCCACAAATCGCGGGACGTGGAAAAACGTCTAGCAGAACGCAGGCTCTTTCGTGAGTGGCGCGAGAGTCAAGTTCAGTTCGGCGACGACGGCTCGCCGCCGTTCTGAGCCCGGCACAGACGTTTTGGCCGTTTGCTGGCCGCCGAGCTGGCGGCGCCGGGCGGCCTGCAGCTCGCTCAGCTCCCGCCACGACACCCGAACTTGCTCGCCAACCGCGAGTACTCCCGCCTACGCCACTCTCGCAGGCGATCATCGCCTTTCGCGAACGCCGCAAGCCGTGCGAGTTGCTCCTTCTGTACTTCCGGCGGGGCGCCACTGCGGACGCCGATCCCGTTCATCAGGCTGTGGCGGCCGAGGGCAAACGGGCTTAAGCCCCATGCTGATTCGAGTGCCTTATTGGCGGCTCGGCAATCCTCGCAGGCCAGCCATGCCCAGCGGGATATGCCGCTGGCCGTTGCTCGGAAGCAGATGATGCGCAGACCGTACGCTCGCGAGACGTCGCAGTCCTCCCACTTCTCGGGGGAGTCCTCGTCTGGGCACGACTGCCACGTCACCGGCAAGTTCGGGTACGCCGGGTTCTTGCGCTGGAGGGGCCCCGCAATCCCCCGCATGGGATGTGCACCGACAGCTCGGTAATACGTTGGTGCAGCGCCGCGTCGGTAGCGCTTGGCTTTCGCTCGGTCATTTTCTGCCATTCCTGGCAGCGCCGCCCTTGGGCGTCCACCACTTGCACGCATCGCGTGCCGGCTCTTCCCCCGGGTCACCGTGCGATGGTCGCGCGGTTGCCGGGAGGGCGGGCCAGGTACCCGAACAGCCGTCCGCTCTTGAGCGTTTCCAGGATAAGGCTACCCCCGACGTGTGCGGTACCCGCCGCAACCGGACCCGCTGACGCGGCATAGCATGCCTGCGTGACCGGCTCGTACACTTACACGTTCGAGGACGTCCGCACTCGCCCCGTCGCGGTGATCGGTGCGGGAACGCTGGGGCGCCGCATCGCCTTGATGTTCGCCAGCCGTGGCGGAACCGTGCGGATCCATGCGCGGCGTCCCGAGCAACTTGCCGCCGCGACGCAGTACGTCTCGGAGAACCTACCGAAAATGTTGCAGGACAGAGGTTTTGGCGAACTCGGCAGTGCGGTTGCCGCGACGTCGCTGCACGAGGCGCTGGACCATGCCTGGCTTGCGGTCGAATCCGTTCCGGAGAAACTCGAGGTCAAGATACCGCTGTGGGGCCAGATCGACCAATCGGCTTCGTCGGAAACCATTTTCGCGACGAACTCGTCGTCGTATCCGTCGCGCCTGATGGCCGGGAACGTGCGCGACAAACGGCGGCTGTGCAATCTGCACTTCTACATGCCCCCGCAGATCAACGCCGCCGAACTGATGTCCGACGGCGAGACCGACCGCGGACTGCTCGACACCTTGCTTACCGTCCTACCCGAGTTCGGCATCCACCCCTTCGAGGTGCGCAAGGAGAGCACTGGTTTTATCTTCAACCGCATCTGGGCAGCCATCAAGCGCGAGTCGCTGGCGGTAGTCGCCGAGGGCGTTGCGCGTCCGGAGGATGTCGACGAGATGTTCAAGGTGAACTTGGGCGTGGCTGCCGGGCCGTTCCAGATGATGGACCTCGTCGGCCTCGACGTGGTGCTCGATATCGAGAACCACTACGCCGAAGAGTTTCCGCACCTGCCCAAGAGCGTGCGTGATCTGCTGCGGTCCTATGTTGATGCGGGCAAGCTCGGCGTCAAAACGGGTGAGGGCTTCTATAAGTACCCGCACACGCCTTCGCGCTAGGCGCTAGGAGCGGAGCTCCGTTATGGTCGCGCCGGTCAGCCGGATCAGGTCCTGTGGGGAAATCCCGACATCCCAACCGCGGCGGCCCGCGCTGCAGTACACGCGCTCCCAGGCGAGCGCCTCCGAGTCGACGACGGTGGGCAGCGGCTTTCGCTGACCGAACGGCGACACGGCGCCCACCACGTAACCGGTGGCCCGCTCGGCGGCAGCGGGTTCGGCCATGTCCGCTTTGGCCAGCCCCAGTGCGGCGGCGGCTGCCTTCAGCGACAGCCGGGCCGACGCCGGCAGCACCGCCACCGCGAACCCGCCGGGCACGGCGACGACGAGCGTCTTGTAGATCTGCTCCGGCGCGATGCCGACAGCGGCCAGTGCCTGAACCGCTTCCGCGCCGAACGAACGCTGACACGGATCGTGGTGAAACTTGACGACCTCGTGCGGCACGCCGCCTTTCATCAGCGCGGCGATGGCCGGGGTGGCGGCACGGGCCAGGTTCTTTCGATGGTCGTGGTCCGCGGCGCCCGGCTTCGCCGCGCTTGCGACCACGACTAAGGGCCCGAGTATCCCGGCGGGTTGACGCTGTCCACCCAGAGATCGACGCCCAGTTCCCCGCCGGGCACGCAGTTGTAGACCGACAGGTCGGTGACGCCGGACTCCACCAGCACGTCCTCACACAGCAGGGTGTTGCCGGTATATTCCCGGCCGGGCTTGGTGAGGATGAGGTACGCCGCATCGGAGTAGACCTCTGGTTTGCGCGATCGTGCCATCGCCTCGTCGCCGCCGAGCAGATTCTGCACCGCGGCGGTGGCCACCAGGGTCCGCGGCCACAGTGTGTTCGACGCGATGCCCTCGGCGCGCATCTCCTCGGCGATCCCCAGCGCACACAGCGTCATGCCGAACTTGGCCATCATGTACGCCGTCGGCTTCAACCACTGCTTGCCGAGCAGCACGGGTGGCGAGAGCGTCAGGATGTGCGGGTTCTCGCGACCTTTCATGTGGGGAATACAGGCCCGAGAAACCGCATAGGTGCCGCGTATCTGGATGCCGTTCATCAGGTCGAACCGCTTCATCGGCACCTCGGTGATGGAACCCAGGTTGATCGCCGACGCGTTGTTGACGCAGATGTCGATGCCCCCGAACTGCTCGACGGTCTTGGCGACCGCGGCCTCGACCGACTCCGGGTCGCGCACGTCCCCGACGATCGGCAGGGCCTTTCCGCCGGCATCCTCGATCTCCTTGGCTGCCGTGAACACGGTGCCCGGCAGCTTCGGGTGGGGCTCGGCGGTCTTGGCGATCAGCGCGATGTTGGCGCCGTCTTGCGCCGCCCGCTTGGCGATCGCAAGGCCGATCCCGCGACTGGCGCCGGAGATGAACATCGTCTTGCCTTGAAGGGACATGGCCACACCCTAACGCCCGGCAAATCGGGCGCCTGTTATCGCCCCGGAAATAGCATGCTGACCGACGCTGTTGCAGAGATCGGTTTCTTTCGCAGCTAACGCCGCGGACCCGGGCAGACGCTGTCGGGCGCAGCCTCTAGATTAGGAGGAGCAGTCTGGTGTCAACGGCGACGAGCCTTTTGGACAGCCCGATAGGCCCAATAGGCACTGAGCGGTTGGCGTGCTTCCTTGCGAGTCCGGCGGCGCTCGCGCTGCTCTACGGCGACACCGCAGCAGAAGGGACCGGGTTAATCGACATGGCGGATTCCGACGGCGCCACAGAACCAGAGGTATCCGAACCCGCGCCGGATGCGGAGACCGACGAGGAACTGACCGCGCGATTCGAGCGCGATGCGATCCCTCTGCTGGACCAACTCTACGGCGGTGCGTTGCGCATGACGCGGAATCCCGCCGACGCAGAGGACCTGCTGCAGGAGACGATGGTGAAGGCCTACGCGGGCTTTCGCTCGTTTAAGGCCGGCACCAATCTCAAGGCTTGGCTGTACCGCATCCTGACCAACACCTACATCAACAGCTATCGCAAGAAGCAGCGCCAACCGGCGGAGTACCCGACCGAGGAGATCACAGACTGGCAACTGGCATCCAACGCCGAGCACTCGTCCACCGGACTGCGGTCGGCTGAAGTCGAAGCGTTGGAGGCGCTGCCGGACACGGAGATCAAAGAGGCGCTGCAGGCTTTGCCGGAAGAATTCCGCATGGCCGTCTACTACGCCGATGTCGAGGGTTTCCCGTACAAGGAGATCGCCGAGATCATGAATACGCCGATCGGAACGGTAATGTCGCGCCTGCACCGCGGCAGACGTCAGCTACGTGGTCTTTTGGCCGATGTGGCCAAGGAACGGGGCTTTATCCGCGGTCGGCAGGCGCACGAGGAGGTGTCGTCATGAGTGAGTTCCCCGGCCGGGCGGACACGCGGGTCGACGACGGCGATCCGCACGGTGATTCCCATGGTCTGGGCTGCGCGCAGGTGATCGCCGAGGTGTGGACCCTGCTCGACGGTGAGTGCACTCCGGATGCCCGCGAGCAGCTGCGCCGGCATCTTGAGGCGTGCCCCGGATGTTTCAAGCATTACGGACTGGAGGAACGGATCAAGGCGTTGATAGCCACCAAGTGCCAGGGCGAGAAGGCCCCCGAGGGCCTGAAGGAGCGCCTCCGGCTGGAGATTCGGCGGACCACCATCATCCGGGGTTTGGAGTAGCTTGCTAGGCGTTGGGCCGCTTACCGTGGTTGGCTTTGCTGTACTTGCGGTCCCGCTTCTTACGGCCGCGCTTGGCCATTGTCAAACCTCCAGGGATTCGTTGGTCATACGGGGCGCCCTGCCCGTCACAGGCCCGTTACGGCCAGTTGCCGTGACGTACAGTCTCTCACGCAAAGTCTCCCGCGACGTCCCCGGATAGTCTAGGTAGAGAGGCCCGCGCGCGGCGTGGTCCGGAGCCCTTGTGGTTCGATGTACTCGGGCGCGACTGATTAGCACCCAGCCTGCGCGGATGGCCGGAACGAGTGGAGTGAAGATGGCCGAGGATGTTCGAGCCGAGATCGTCGCCAGCGTGCTCGAGGTCGTTGTCACCGAGGGTGACCGAATCGGCAAGGGTGACATCGTAGTGCTGCTGGAGTCGATGAAGATGGAGATCCCCGTCCTGGCCGAGACTAACGGGACCGTCAGCAAGGTCAGTGTGGCCGTCGGTGACGTCATTCAGGCGGGCGACCTCATCGCCGTCATCAGCTAGCCCCAAGAAAATCTGGAACCGTCACACCCGTCGCCGGGGAACGACTCGGGGAGTACTTGATGTCCACTCTCGGTGATCTCCTCGCCGAACACACGATGCTGCCGGGCAGCGCGGTGGACCACCTGCACGCCGTGGTCGGGGAGTGGCAGCTGCTGGCCGACCTCTCGTTCGCCGACTACCTGATGTGGGTTCGCCGCGACGACGGCGTGCTGGTGTGCGTGGCTCAGTGCCGGCCCACGACGGCGCCCACGGTTCTGCAGACCGACGTGGTGGGCAGCGTCATCGCCGCCGATCGGGCGCCGCTCGTCGCCGAAACCTTCGCGTCCGGTAGCGCCAACCTGGAACACGCTCGCGAGCAAGGACGTTCGTCGTCGCTGCCCGGCCACCATGTGGAGGCCTCCCCGGTTCGGTATGGCGACCAGGTGGGGGCGGTCCTCACCCGGCACCAAACCTCCCTGGCGGCCGAGCACATGTCCATCGTTCCCGAGACGGCCTACCGGGACTTCGCGATGGACCTCGTGCACATGTTGGCGGAGGGCACCTTTCCCGACGTGCGGGACGTGGCCATGTCGCGTTCCACGCCAAGGGTGGGCGACGGCTTCATCCGGCTGGATGTCAACGGCGACGTCGCCTATGCCAGCCCCAACGCTCTGTCGGCCTATCACCGGATGGGACTGACCAGCGAGCTGGAGGGGCGCAACCTGATCGAGATGACGCGACCGCTGATCTCAGACCCGTTCGAGGCGCAGGAGCTGGCCGAGCATGTGCTCGACTTGCTGGCCGGTGGGAAGAGCATGCGGATGGAGGTCGACGCCGGCGGCGCCACGGTGCTGTTGCGGACGCTGCCCCTGGTCGTGCGTGGCGTGAGCGCGGGTGCCGCGGTGCTGATCCGCGACGTCACGGAGGTGAAGCGCCGCGACCGGGCACTGATCTCGAAGGACGCGACGATCCGGGAGATCCACCACCGGGTCAAGAACAACCTGCAAACGGTGGCGGCGCTGCTGCGCCTGCAGGCCCGCCGGACCGTCAACGTCGAGGGACGCGAGGCGCTGATCGAGTCGGTGCGCCGAGTGTCGTCGATCGCGCTGGTCCACGACGCGCTGTCGATGTCGGTGGACGAGCAGGTCAACCTCGACGAGGTCATCGACCGGATCCTGCCGATCATGAACGACGTCGCGTCGGTGGACCGGCCGATCCGGATCAACCGGGTCGGCGACTTGGGCGTGCTGGACTCCGACCGCGCGACCGCCCTGATCATGGTGATCACCGAACTGGTCCAGAACGCGATCGAACACGCCTTCGACGCAGCGGCACGAGAAGGGTCGGTGACAATCCGCGCCGAGCGCTCGGCGCGCTGGCTGGACGTCGTCGTGCACGACGACGGGCGTGGGCTTCCCGAAGGATTCAGCCTGGAAAAGTCTGACAGTCTGGGCTTGCAGATCGTGCGAACCCTGGTGTCGGCCGAATTGGACGGCACGTTGGGCATGCGGCAACCGCCTGGCTCGGGCCCCAACCAAGGCACCGACGTGGTGCTGCGGGTCCCGATCGGTCGCCGGGCGCGGCTGCTGCTGTAATGGTCGCCGCAACGCTGCACCCACGCAACAGTGCGGCCCCGACGCTAGTCGGGGCCGCACTGTCAACTGACGGGTCAGACTCCGCTACGGGCCTTCGTTCGGGCGTTGCGACGCTTGAGCGCGCGCCGCTCGTCTTCGCTCATGCCGCCCCAGACGCCCGAGTCCTGGCCGGTGTTCAGGGCCCACGAAAGGCAATCCGTGGTCACCGGGCACCGATTGCAGACCAGTTTCGCGTCAGCGATCTGCGCGAGCGCCGGGCCGCTGTTCCCTACCGGGAAGAACAGCTCCGGGTCCTCGTCGCGGCAGACTGCCTTGTGGCGCCAATCCATAAGTTGTTACTCCTCACTGAGTGCGCAGCAAGACGCACGGCCATTTTCTTCGGCTGCTAAAGCGTGCAGAAGAAACGGGTCCGCGCCCCTACACAAAATTTCTGCATGCAACCTTTTGATCGTTTCACAGGCTCAACAGATGTCAATAGGGTGAGTTCGCTCGTGGGCTATCTCACTTCGGCGTTTTCGTTGCCAAGCCCTCACACCGTTGCACTACAATCCCGCATTTCCTGACAGAATGTTTCGCGGGACATCGCGTTCGCCGTCGTTATCGCAGCTCAGAAGGGGTTTTTGCGAGAGGCGCAACCATTGGGAGCAGGTCGGGAACCGCCCGGAACGTCATGGCTCCGCGCAGGCCAAGGTAATCCCCGTCGAACTGGCTGGCAATGGGCGCCCCGGCGCACGTGACGCGAACGCACGCCACGTCGTCGTCCCGGATGAGTTGCTTGCCGTGCGGATTCCCCCGCTTCGACAGGATCTGGCGCACCACGCGCAGCGTGGGAAGGATCTTCATGCCGGTGAGGGCGAACACGCCGAGACCCGACTCGAAGGTGCAGCCGGGATTGGGCCGCAGCGGCCGGTTGTCGCTGTAGGTCCAGGGGCTGGTGTTCGATACCCAGACGAAATGCACACCCGGGACGGGTTCGCGGTCCGCCAACTGCAGCGTCAGCCTCGGCTCGCGGCGGCTGAACCTTAATGCGGTGGGCACCGCCACCCGCCAATAGCGCAACGCGTTGACTTTTACTCCCTTGTCACGCTGCGCCTCCACCCCGGCGACCACCTCGGCATCGACGCCCATCCCCGCGTTGAGCACGGCCCATCGCTCACCGCAGTCGATTAGCCCGATGCGGCGCCAGGCTTGGTGGCGGCGGTAGTCATCGATCAGCTGGATGAGCTGATTGGTGGCGGCCACAGGGTCGGTCGAGATGCCCAGCGACCGCGCCATCACATTCGCCGAGCCGCCGGGCAGCACCCCGAGGGCGGGTACGTGCGTCGGCCGGGGCGATCCGGGGTGGCCGAGCATGCCGTTGACCACGGCGCTCACCGTGCCGTCGCCGCCGTGCACGATGACCAGGTCAACCCCGTCTGCGACGGCCGCTTGCGCGAGTTCGGTGCCGTGACCACGGTGGTTGGTGTGCTCGACGGTGAGCTGCAGGCGGCTTTTGAGCGCGTGCGCCAGCAGGTCCCGGGCGGCCGGAGTGGTGGAGGTGGCGGTCGGGTTGACGATCAGCACGGCGCGCATGAGGCACGAGCTTATGCGGGGCGGCTATGGGCCCCAGAGGGGACCACAGGGGTCCCCCGAGCGGAGCGGCTCGCTCGGGGGACGGTGACTACGCTGGCGTCAGTGACGTCGTTGCCCCGTAAGCCGGCCAGATCCGCGGCTCCCGCCCCCGTGCGTGCCGCGGGTGCGATCGTCGCGATTCAGGGGGTGGTCGCCCTCGTGGTTGCCGCGGTTCTGGTGGTACGGGGAATCACGGGCGCCCATCAGCACATGGTCAACGGCCTGGGCACGGCGGTCTTGTTCGTGCTGTTCGGCGGCGTAGTGCTCGCGGCGGGACGCGCGCTGACGGTCGGCAAGCGCTGGGGCCGCGGGCTGGCCGTGATCACCCAACTCCTGCTCCTGCCCGTGGCGTGGTACCTCGTGCGGGGTTCGCAGCAACCTGCTGCCGGGATTCCGGCGGGCGTCGTGGCGCTGGCCGTTCTGGCCCTGCTCTTCACGCCGGCCGCGGTGCGCTGGGCCGCCGCTGGGGATCAGGGCGATCCGGCCGCCGCGGCCAACCGGGCACCGGACAGCCAGTAGGTCGTCGGCTGCCGCCGCGGCTTTCTGCCCCTCATCGCGGGATATCCAGCGCGTTCAGTATCGTGGCGAATTTCGTTGTTGTCTCGGCGACTTCGTCGTCCGGGTCCGATTCGGCGACGATGCCTCCGCCTGCGCGAGCCAGGGCGGTACGGCGGTCGGCCGATAACTGCGCACAGCGGATCGACACCACCCACTGGCCATCGCCGCTGGCGTCGCACCAACCCACGGCGCCGGCATAGAAACCCCGATCACCCTCCAGCTCGGAGATGAGCGCGGTGGCGGCAGCCGTCGGCACCCCGCCCACCGCGGGGGTCGGGTGCAGTGCCAATGCCAAATCGATCGCCGTGGTCGCTGTGTCGCGGAGCCGACCGCTGATCGGCGTGCACAGATGCCACACGGCCGCCGTGCGGCTCAAGTGCGGCTCGGCGGCGATCGTCAGGTCGTCGCACAGTGGCTCCAACGCATCGCGCATGCTCTCGATGACCAGCCGATGCTCGTGGCGGTCCTTGGCGGAGCCCGCCAGAGTCTCGCCGTTGGCGGCGTCGACAAGCGGGTCGGCGGCGCGCGGGGCCGAACCGGCGAAGGGCCGACAGGCAACGCGGTCGCCGGAGCGCGCGACTAGCAGCTCGGGGCTGGCGCCCACCAGCGCGGTGCCCGCGTAGTCCTCGCCGGCGGCTGTCAACTCGACGAGGTAGCCGTGCGCGGCCGGGTCCGCGGTCACGAGCCGGCGCAGGATGACGCGGGCGTCCAGCGGTGCATCGGCGACCAGCCGCAACGCTCGGGACAGGACTACTTTGCGCAGCGGGCTGCCCGGCGCGGGCAGCCGGGCTCGCGCTCGGCTG